>OJUG01000010.1_pt1 | contig 283856 bp, 239 predicted proteins | sample 1599841 | NCBI WGS metagenome assembly OJUG01 (sample SAMN04168659, study PRJEB22393) | human gut metagenome | biome: human gut microbiome; feature: stool | host: Homo sapiens | collected 2014-05-12 | reverse complement strand
GCGAGCTGGGTTCAGAACGTCGTGAGACAGTTCGGTCCCTATCTGTCGTGGGCGCTGGAGATTCGAGAGGTCCTGACTCTAGTACGAGAGGACCGGGTTGGACGCGCCGCTAGTGAACCTGTTATGACGCCAGTCGTACGGCAGGGTAGCCACGCGCGGACGGGATAAGCGCTGAAAGCATCTAAGCGCGAAGCCTGCCTCGAGATGAGATCTCCTTACAGGGTCGTCGTAGACGACGACGTTGATAGGCCACAGGTGTAAAGCCGGTGACGGCAAAGCCGAGTGGTACTAATCACCCGAAAGTTGACGTTCGGTGGGTGAGATGATTCGATTAACGTTCCGGGCAATTGTCAATGCAATTGATAATTGCCAATTGAAAATGGGAAATTGAAAATTGAAAATGCAAGAAACGCGAGAAATGTTTTCGATATTCAAGGGACCATGATAGATGAAGCATGAAGAAGTAACTTTAAAGATATTGTCACGTTGGCAAGAGTGCCACGAGAAGTGACGAAAGTTGGAAAAACAGAGAGGTAAGGAAATCGTGATTTTCCATTCTCCATTTTCAATTTTCAATCGCATTAAAAGGTGTCTATAGCGACGGTGATCCACCTCTTCCCATCCCGAACAGAGAAGTTAAGCCCGTTAGCGCCGATGGTACTGCCCTTGGGTGGGAGAGTAGGTCGATGCCGAATTTTCAAAATCGCTGGAATTTATTTCAGCGATTTTTATGGCGAGGTAGCTCAGCTGGTTAGAGCGCATGATTCATAATCATGAGGTCTCCGGTTCAATCCCGGATCTCGCTACAAAATGAAACCCATTGAGAAATCAATGGGTTTTTTATTTGAATCAAATTTAATATTTTATTCGGCAACAGTTACCTCGATACCGCGTTCACGCAATCCCTCGAGAGTTTTACTAGGTACATATTTATCCGTGATGATGTGATCAACAGCATCCAGATCGCATATTTTTCCGAAACCTCTACGTCCGAATTTAGAAGAGTCAGCCAGAACGACTACTTTTTGTGCGGCTTGTATCATTACCTGATTTAAATTAGCTTCCATCATGTTCGTGGTAGTTAATCCATAATCTAGGTCTATCCCGTCAACTCCCATGAAGAGTTTACTACAAGAAAAGTTTTCCAGCATTTTTTCTGCATAATTTCCAACGACAGAGACAGAACTATTCCGTACGAAACCTCCGAGTTGTATTATATCTATGTTCTTGTTACGAGCTAGAATGTTTGTAACGTTAATGGCTGCGGCAATTACTGTGAGGTGGCCTTGAGGCACGATCTCTCGGGCCAACGCATGCATTGTTGTTCCGGATGCAATGAGAATAGAGTCGTCTGCTGTAATTAGACTTGCAGCATATCTGCCTATCAGTCGTTTTTCTTCGGGATAGAACTTTTCTTTCTCGTTTACATGGCGATCATTGATATAAGGGTTGATTAAAATGGCACTACCATGTGTGCGATAGAGCATTTCTTTTTCCTCAAGTAAAGTAAGATCCTTGCGAATCGTTACAGAAGATACTTTTAACTGGTTGGCGAGATCAACAACTGAAACGGAACCTTGCTGGCGTAATGTTTCCAATATATAGTTGTGCCTTTCACTTAAAGATAATGTTTTCATTTTGTTTCGATAATCATATTTCCATCTATGCAAATATACATCTGTTTTATTGAATATTACTTATCAAGTGTTGTAATTAATTTTAAACTGGGGAAATATATTTCTTAAAAAGTAGAAACTTTTGCTCTGAGTTTCCGTAAATTAAGATCAATACCAAAGAAAGAGATGGCACTACTCGTAACGAGAAATGAGCCATGGAGACCAATAACAAAGAACGGAATTTAAGAAAACGAAGTTTCGGTTCGTAAGTGTATAGTATGCTTGCGGAACGTTATTGGAATTTTATAGATTGTTGAATACATAAATAATTGTGTTATGAACCGAAAAGATATGTTGAATAAACTTCAGGAACCTGAGAAAGTATGGGATATGGTTGTGGTTGGAGGGGGAGCTACGGGTTTAGGAGTGGCGGTTGACGCCGCGACAAGAGGATATAGCGTTGTCCTTTTAGAAATGGCAGATTTTGCCAAGAGTACTTCCAGTCGGAGTACGAAATTGGTACACGGTGGTGTACGTTATCTTCAAAAAGGCGATGTCGCTTTAGTATTAGAAGCATTAAGGGAGAGAGGGCGAATGAAGGCTAATGCCCCGCATCTCGTGAAGGATCAGGCTTTTGTAATATCGAATTATACATACTGGGATAATTTCCTGTATTTCTGCGGGCTTACACTTTATGATCTGTTGTCTTTTGGTTTCGGGTACGGAAGAAGCCGTTTTATTTCCCCCACGAAGGTGATGGAGTATTTACCGACATCGGTGAAAAAAGGATTGAAGGGAGGTATTGTTTATCATGACGGGCAGTTTGATGATTCGCGGATGGCAATTAATTTGGCTCAGACCTGTGCGGATAATGGGGGCGTGATACTTAACAAAGCGAAGGTTTCCGGGATTGTGCATGACCAGAACGGGAAGGTCGCCGGGGTGAAGTTCGTGGATATGGAGTCCGGAAAAGAGATGCTGTTGAAGGCGAAGAGCGTGATCAATGCCTGTGGAATTCTCGTGGATGACTTGATGGCGATGGATTCCCCGGGGCATAGTAAGATGGTGACACCGAGCCAAGGAGTGCATCTGGTGTTAGATATGAAGTTTTTGCAGAGCGATTATGCGATCATGGTGCCGAAGACGAGTGATGGACGGGTGTTGTTTGCCGTACCTTGGCACAATAAGGTTGTCGTGGGGACGACGGACATTATGCGTCCGGTTCCGGAAATAGAGCCGAAACCGTTGAAGGAAGAAATTGATTTTATTCTGAAAACGGCTTCTTTATACATGGACCCGGCCCCGACGTATGCTGATATTGAATCCGTGTTTGCGGGGCAACGGCCGTTGGCAGCCCCGAAACACGAGGGAAAGAGTACGAAAGAACTTTCCCGCGGACACAAGATTATAGTTTCCGATAATAATTTAATCACGATCACGGGAGGTAAATGGACTTCTTATCGTTTGATGGCCGAAGATACGGTGGATAAAGCGATTGCCATGAAACTGGTGGATGCCAGACCCTGCGTGACGAAAAAATTCCATATACATGGGTACCGGAAGAACCCGAACCTGAAAGACCACATGTACGTTTATGGTAGTGATCAGGATGCGATTATGAAGTTGATCGCTGAAAATCCGGAATACGGAAAGAAACTGTCAGATAAATATGATTATACCGTAGCCGAAGTTGTTTGGGCAGTTCGGGAGGAGATGGCCAGAGAGGTAGAGGATGTTCTTGCACGGAGGGTTCGATTGTTGTTTGTTGACGCGAGAGAGGCGATTAAGGCAGCCCCGCTGGTGGCAGAAGTGATGGCGAAAGAACTTGGGAAGGATCAGGCATGGATTGATGAAGAAGTGAAGGAGTTCACTGAACTGGCAGGAAATTACATCGCGGCTAAGATCATGTTTTGATCTTAGCCCGGTGTATTTCATCCGGAAAGAGCTGCGAGTAGTAATGGAAACGTTTACGATAATCAGATTGGAATCAATATAATATTTATTAAAAATTAATATCATGTGGAGTTTTCTGAAGCCTGAGCCTCACAAACCCTTGTTGCCTAAAGAGAAAATTGACCCCACGTACAAGAAGTTACGTTTACAGGTCTTTTTAGGTATATTTATAGGGTATGCGGGGTATTATTTAGTACGTAAGAATTTTACTCTGGCAATGCCCTATTTGCAGGAGTTGGGATTTGACAAGGGAGATTTAGGGGTGGCTCTTTCGGCTAATGCTATCGCTTACGGGATATCGAAGTTTTTGATGGGAGGGGTTTCCGACCGGAGTAGTGCCCGTAAGTTTTTGCCGTTGGGACTGGTGTTATCGGCACTCGTGACATTGTTTTTGGGAACAAGTGCGGGTGTTTCTTCTATCGTGGTCATGTTTATTACCCAGTTTTTGATCGGTTGGTTCCAGGGAATGGGTTGGCCGCCTAGCGGGCGGGTGATGACGCACTGGTTTTCCTTGAAGGAACGGGGAACCAAAATGTCGATCTGGAACGTGGCCCATAACGTGGGAGGTAGTTTGGTCGGGATCATGTTCTCCGTGGGATTGGTGTGGTTCGGTTCCTGGCAGTCTGCCACGTTTGTTTTTCCGGCTGTTGTAGCCTTGGTGGTTGCCGTGATAGCGTTTATTCTGATCCGGGACACGCCGCAATCGTGTGGTCTGCCGCCGATCGAGGAATATCGTAATGATTACCCTAAGAATTACAGTGCGAAGTCGGAGGAAGAGTTGACGGCAAAAGAGATCTTTTTCAAATATGTTTTAAATAACAAGATATTATGGTATATCGCTATCGCTAATGCTTTTATCTACTTGGTAAGATACGGGGTGCTTGACTGGGCGCCGACTTACCTGAAGGACGTGAAAGGTTACGATAGCGGGGCGGTGGGCTGGATTTATTCAGCTTACGAGATCGCGGCCATCCCCGGTACGATTATCTGCGGTATCGTGAGTGACTACGTGTTCAAGGGACGACGGGCTATCACGACGATGATTTACATGGTGCTGGTGGCCTTGTTCGTGTTTATTTACTGGCAGACGGAACATAATCTGGTGATGGATAGTATATGCCTGATCGCTATCGGGTTCTTGATTTACGGGCCGGTGATGTTGATCGGGGTACACGCCTTGGATTTGGCGCCCAAAAAAGCGGCGGGAACGGCTGCCGGACTGACCGGTTTTTTCGGTTATTTCTTTGGAACGGCTTTGTTAGCAAATATCATGTTGGGGTACGTGGTGGATCACCTCGGATGGGACTGGAGTTTCATTATCCTGTTGGGAGCCTGCGCTCTGGCATTCATTTTTACGGCATTTACAGTAAGAGAAGAACAATATCTGGTAAAAGAGAGTACTAACAAACATTAAACGCTCTAAAATTCAAAATTATGATTAAAAAGTTTTTTCATGCAGTGATGGCATGCGGGGTGATAGCCTTGGTCATGTCGTGTGAAGATCAAAAATTCAACAACATAAATGTCGATGTCGACAAGGTTGAATTGGATCATTTGACTCCCGATATGATTAAAGTGCGGGATTACGTGCCGGAGTACGCTGTTGTGGCTCACCGGGGATCGACATTCTGGACCCCTGAAGAGACGGAGGCAGCGTATCGTTGGGCGAGAGAAATCGGGGCTGACTATCTGGAATGTGATATGCAGGTTTCGAAAGATGGGGTGGTGTTGGCATTGCATGATGACAACTTGAAACGAACCACGAATATCGAGAACGTGTTCGGAGAGACCATTCCTTACGAAATCAGAAAGGCGTATTACCAGAAGATCGGTTACTCAGCCGAGGAGGCTGATGCGTTGGTGAAAGAGGATGCCAAGAATTTTGTTCCAAATCTTCCGGCTTATTATACCTACGAGGAGCTGATGATGCTGGATGCCGGTACGTGGTTTAATGAAACGAGTATCGAACAGGCTCGCCCGAGTTTTGCCTCACAACATCAATACATTTCTACGTTGGAGGATCTCGTGGCTTATTCCAAGGGGAAAATGCTGGAACGGGACGCACAAGGAAAACGAGTGTTCACGATGGGACAGAAAACCGGGGAGAAGATCAAGAGTTTAAGCGGTACGGCCGACGTAATCAAGTACACGTTCGGTTACGTGGATGATCCGGAGGACACGGGAAACCGCCCGGGAATTTATATCGAGTTCAAGGAGCCGTGGCTGAATCCTGCCGGGTTCGAGGAGATTGTCTACAAGGAACTGGATCGTTTGGGAATGAATATTATCACGCAACCGGAACCGGAAAGCAACCCGTTCTACGTGAATGGCAAGGTGAACACGGGGAACACGAATGGCAAGGTGATTTTGCAGACCTTCTCGTTGGAGAGCCTTGTGAGGGTTGCCGAGCATTTTGAAGGTAAGGTCCCGATGTGTTTCCTGTTGTGGAAAGGTACGGGAGCGACGGATATCACGTATGACGATCCGCTGGGTTATGCCTCGTTTATTAATTTGGGCGTGAAGTACAAGGCTCATTTTATTGGACCGTGTATTGCCGGAGCTCCGAATAATTACCCGGAACTGAACCAACCGTGGCAGGATTACTTGATTCACAAGGCTGGAATGAAGAATCATCCCTACACGTTTGACACGTATGACCAGATGGCCAAGTATTTCGGACAATATAATTTCGGTGTCGAGATTGACGGGAAATATAAAGCACCTTATCTGGATGCATTGTTTACGAACCATTCTGATATGAGTATCAACTATATGATTACTCAAGGCTGGCGAAAGAGTCCGGCTTCCGAGACATTGGTTGACGCGAAGGTGGTGTTGGAGAGATTAGGTTACTAAATAATTGTTTAAATGCAGACCAGTATGAAAAAATATATATTATTCCCTGTTGTATTAGTCGCCCTCGTGTTGTCGTCTAATATGGTGAAAGCTCAGGCCGAGGATGTTTCCAATCCTCTTTTACAATATATCAATAAGGATAAAGGAATTCGTTTCACGGCAGGCGCTCGTTTGTTTGCTGATGTGGCTTATTATCATTCGGAGTACACGCCGATGAAGTCGGGGGCAGCGCTCACGGATGCTCGCATACGGACGTCGTTGACATACGGGCCGTTGTATTTTTACGCTGATTTCGATTTTTCGAAAGGGACTTTCAAGCAAAAGAATATTTTCGTGCGATATAATTTTCACGAATCGGTGTACGGGATTCATAGCGTGAAGGCGGGCTATTTTAACGAACCGTCGAGTATGAGTCTGAACGCAAGTTTGTATAATTACCATTTTATTTCCCGTGCGGCTCCGGCCATGGCTTTATCGGCCGGGCGTGGTTTGGGGATTACCTACAAGTATTATGATGCCACTTTCTTCGCTGATCAAGGGCTTTTCGCTGAGAACAAGTACAATGACCAGATTTCCGGTTTTCAAGGAGTAAGCTTGAGTGGACGCTGGTTGTACAAGCCGCTTAATAATGAGTTTATAACTCTGCATGTCGGGGCCTCTTTCCGCTACGGACGGATTAACACGGGCGAGGTGGTGAATAACGTGTTCAAGACGAATATGGAGTTGGAGTCGAATATGCAGACTTACGTGGACGGTACGACGGAATTTCTAAACGCGCAGGTGCCTTGGGCGAAGAACACGATCACGGTAGGACCGGAAGTGCTGGTGGTTACCAGTAATATGTTTTTGCGGGGCGAGTATATTTACAAGAGATTATACAAGAAAAGAAATGACGAGGCTTTGTTCGAGAATCAGTTGGGAGGCGTTTGGAGCTGGACTACCTTGGCATCTTGGCAGGCCGGAAACCCGATACGGAGTTCCAAGTTTCAAGGGGCGTACGTGGAAATGGGGTACTTGCTTTACGGTGAAGGATACGGTTATGACGATGAGTACGGATTGTTACGGGGAAGTAACGAGAGGGGAGATCTGGAGATTGTGGCCCGTTATAGCTACACGGATTTGAATGACATTAATAAAGGTGATTTCTTTTTAATTGGTAAGCAGGTATTTTATCCCGGGGGAGTGGTGGCAGATTACCCGGCCGTGTCAACGAGTATTGGCGGGGGACGGTTACACGCGGCCACGATTGGCGTGAACTACACGTTGAACCAGTACGTGAAGGTGATGGGCGAGTACCAGTATAGTAATTTAAAGAATGTTTATTTCCCGTTGGATAAGAATTTCCATCAGTTGCAGATGCGTTTGATGGTGTCGTTCTGATAGGAGAGAAGGAAAAAGTGGCTGTCTAAAAAGTCAATTTTAAACAACTACCCTCACTACCTCCCCCTTACACAGGGGGAGCTGGTGGGGGTAGTTGGCAAATACAGGCAGGACTTTTTGGACAGCCTCCTTATAAACCTTATGACTTTGTAAACGATGTGGACTTTTTTAGCGAGGTGGATTTGCTTTTTAATTCCTTTTCATTATTTTTGGGATTCGAAACACACAAACACTAATTTTATCGCCGAATTATGAAAAAAGTCACTTTGTTATTGATGACCTTGGTTGCTGTAACCAGTATGGCAACAGGTCAGGTTGATGTGAGTGCGGTCAATAAACCGATCGAGTTGTTGAACGAGGCAAATACGGATATAGAAAATGGAGATTATAAAGATGCTGTTCAAAAATTGATCGCGGCTAATCGGTTGAATCCGAAATTACGAGAGGTTTACTCGTCTTTGAATACAGCTTGTACTCACACAAACCAGATTTCTTTGCTGAAGGAGTTTCTAGTGAAAGGAAAGGGGATATTTGAGGAAGATGACGAACTTTGTTATTATTTGGGGAATATTTATCAGAATCAACAGAATTATGCGGCAGCCATTAAGGAGTATTCTCTGGCAATCCAATACGCTAAGAAAAATGGGGAAGAATACGAGTTGGTGTACGCTTATTATTTGAACCGGGGGAATTGTTATTTGAAGCAGCGTGAATTTGCGAAGGCGATACCGGACTATACCTATTCTCTCAAGCTGAACAAGGATAACGGTGCTATTTACGCGAACCGGGGAATTGCTTATTTCAGTACCGGGAAACGCAAGGAGGCGTGTGCCGATTGGCGGAAAGCTAAATCGTTGGGAGTGACGAGTGTGAATGCTTACATTAATCGCTATTGCCGATAGCGATTGTTACAAGTTGCAGGTTTATGGGTTACAGGTTATTTGATTTAACTTGTAACTTACAGAGTATAGCTCAACTTGTAACTTGAAACAAATAAAGAGGCTTTGGGCCTCTTTATTTAAAAATATCAATCAGTGATGTGAGGTTGCTGGTAAAGAGTTTAACGGAAATGGCGAGGAGAATGATACCCAAGAATTTACGTAATATATAAACCCCACCTTTCCCGAATACCTTTTCGACCAGCGATACATTTTTTAGTACGAAATAGACGACAATAATGTTTAGCGTCAAGGCGATAATAATGTTGATGATGTGATATTCCGCCCGTAAAGCTAACAAGGTGGTTAATGTTCCGGCTCCCACGATCAAGGGAAATACTAGCGGTACGATGGATGCCGTTCCTGACGGACCGTCATTTTTGAAAATAGGGATTCCGAAGATCATTTCTACTGCCAGCACGAAGATCACGAGAGAACCGGCCACGGCAAACGAGGAAATGTCCACGCTGAACAAGTTGAGCAGGCCATCCCCGACGAAGAGGAATGCCACGAGAAGAATATATGATGCCAGAGCGGCTTTTATGGCACTAATTGTGTGTCCTTTATTTTGAATATCATTAATGATAGGTACGGCTCCCGTGATGTCAATTACGGCAAACAGGACCATGAATGCACTTGCAAGTTCTTGTATATTAATGTCTGAAAAACTCATATCAAAAAGATTGGTTTATTCTTGATTAAAGGTTATTTTTGCCTACAAAGATACAGAAACAAGAGGTGTTATCAAAATGAATCAAAATAGAAAAGTTATGGCGTATACGAAACTAATTGTCGAGAAACAGGATAATATTTGCACGGTTAAAATTAATAACCCGGAGGCGTTGAATGCTTTGAATTCGACGATTTTGAAAGAATTGGATGCTGCCTTCACGGCTATTGGAGAGGATGACAGTGTTGATGTTGTCATTCTGACGGGTGAAGGACGTTCGTTCGTGGCAGGAGCGGATATATCCCAGATGAGTACGTTGAATGCGGTGGAGGGGAAAGCGTTTGGAGAGCTGGGAGCGGCTGTTTTCCGCAAAATCGAATTGTTGAACAAGGTGGTTATTGCCGGTGTAAATGGTTTCGCGCTAGGGGGCGGATGTGAGTTAGCCATGGCTTGTGACATCCGTATCGCTTCGGTGAAAGCTAAATTCGGGCAACCGGAAGTAGGTTTGGGGATCACCCCGGGATTCTCCGGTACGCAACGGTTACCGCGTATCGTGGGATTGGGTAAGGCAAAAGAACTGATCTACACGGCAGACGTGATTGTAGCCGAGGAGGCCTATCGTATCGGGTTGGTGAACAAGGTGGTGGAACCGGAAGCGCTGATGGATGAATGTATGGCCATGGCGAAGAAGATCGCAGCAAAAGCTCCACTGGCAGTACGTTATGCTAAAGAGGCGATTAACCGGGGAGTGGAGACAGATATTGACACGGGCATTTCCATCGAAAGTGCTTTGTTCGGACTTTGTTTTTCAACTGAGGATCAGAAAGAAGGAATGCAGGCATTTCTAGGCAAAAGAGGAGCGGAATTCAAGAAAAGATAAAAGCTGAAAAGCTAGCGTTTGTACGATAATAGAGAATTTGATATTATATATTTGAAGGTTTTAAATTAAGAGGAAATGAAAATTTGCGTTGTAGGTACAGGTACGATGGGTAATGGTATTGCCCAAACCTTTGCTCAAGCTGGGCATGACGTGTTGTTAAAAGGTCGTTCAGAGGCATCTTTAGGTAAAGCTCACAAGGCTATCGAGAAGAGCCTTTCCAAGTTGGTAGAAAAAGGCAAGATGGAAGCTGCCGAGAAGGATGCTATCAATGCCCGCATCAAGGACACGATGGCATACGAGGATTGTAAAGATGCTGATTTGGTGATCGAGGTGGTTGCCGAGGATATGGCAACCAAGAACGAGATATTCAAAACGTTGGATGCGATCTGCAAGCCGGAAGCTATCCTGGCCACGAATACTTCTTCTCTTTCTATCACGGAAATTGCTGCTGCAACGAGTCGTCCGGAGAAAGTGATCGGTATGCATTTCTTTAACCCGGTGCCGATGATGAAATTGGTTGAGGTGATTAAAGGGCAGTTGACTTCTCAGGAGGTTCACGACAAGGTGATGGCAATCGCTGCAGAAGTGGGTAAGACCCCGGTAAGCGTGAACGAGGCTCCCGGTTTCGTGGTAAATAGAATCCTGATCCCGATGGTAAACGAGGGTATTGGAATTTACGCTGACGGTGTTGCTACCAAGGAAGAGATTGACGAGGCCATGAAATTAGGGGCTAACCACCCGATGGGACCTTTGGCATTGGGAGACTTGATCGGTTTGGACGTGTGTCTGGCTATCATGGAAGTGCTGTATAATGAATTCGGTGATTCCAAGTATCGCCCTCACCCGTTATTACGGAAAATGGTTCGTGCCAACTTGTTGGGACGTAAGACCGGAATCGGTTTCTATGATTACCGGAAATAAAAAGTTTATAAAGTTCATAAGAGAGGTGTGTTTTGACATGCCTCTCATTGAAAATCCCTCCTTTTAATGAATTAAATTCCCGTTTGTTGATAGACTGACACCTTAGAACACCGCTAGTGATTTTTAGAAGTTATTGTCTGTCTTGTATTATCCCACAGAGAAGAAGTACGTAAATACGCAATAATTTTCAATAGGTATTGGAAAGCCGGAATTATTTGTTTTTCTTTGTTGAGAGAAAATGCGTAAATACGCAATAATTTTATATTAGTTATGGAGATAAAACGAGATATTTACCTTAAGCAGCTTATTGATAGTAAGCATAACGATATGATTAAAATCATAACAGGTATGCGTCGTTGTGGTAAATCATACCTGTTGTTTACTCTTTTCTACAACTATCTGATAGAGGAAGGAGTGGATGAGAATCACATAATACAAGTAGATTTGGAGGATCGACGTAATAAAGCCTTGCGTAATCCGGATGCTCTTTTGGAATATATCGATGGTAAAATGACTGATAGCCAAATGTACTATATTCTTCTTGATGAAGTGCAGCACGTAAACGAGTTTGAGGATGTCCTTAATAGCTATCTAAAAGTAAAAAATGCGGATGTGTATGTAACGGGAAGTAACTCCAAATTTCTGTCTAAAGACGTTATAACCGAGTTTCGTGGAAGAGGAGAAGAAATAAAAGTGTTTCCACTTTGTTTTCGGGAATTTATGTCGGTTTATAATGGTAGCCGGGAGCAGGCTTTAGAGGAATACATGACTTATGGAGGATTACCTCAAATAGTAACCCTATTCGATGAAACAAAAAAAATGGAATATCTGAATAGCCTGTTTGAGAAAGTATATCTCACGGATATTAAGGAACGCTACAAAATTAGGAATGACAGTGATTTGGAAGAGTTGATCGATGTCGTGGCTTCATCGGTAGGAGGATTGATTAATCCAATAAAAATTGAGAATACATTTGCGACGGTCAAGCATAGTAAGATATCATATAACACGATCAAAAATTATCTTGATATTTTACAAGATGTATTTCTTCTGGAAAAGTCGGTTCGTTATGATATTAAGGGGCGTAAGTATATTGATACTCCGGCAAAATACTATTTCTCTGATATTGGTTTACGAAATGCCCGCATTAATTTTCGTCAGCAAGAAGTGACACATTTAATGGAAAATATGGTTTATAACGAGCTTCGTGTTCGTGGTTTGGCTGTAGATGTGGGTGTCGTAGTTCTTAATACTAAAAATGAGCAAGGGATTAGCCAACGCAAACAATTAGAGGTTGATTTCGTATGCAATCAAGGAAGTAAACGGTTCTACATCCAGTCTGCTTTACGGCTGCCTACAAAGGAAAAACGTGAACAGGAACTTCGTTCTTTGAAGAATATAGATGATAGTTTCTTGAAGTTCGTTATAACGGAAGAGCCTATAAAGAAATACCATGATGATAGTGGCGTTATCTTTATGAATATCTACGAGTTCTTGATGGATAAGGAGAGTTTGAAAGGATAAAAGTTCTCAAGAAAGAAGGAGAACTTTTGTGTCGACCTGTTTGTATGGTTTGCTTGTTGTAACCAGATCATATTGAAATGAGAGTTATTTACAAAATATTTTGATTCTTATTGTCCTAGTTGTATTATTTGGCGTTTTTGCGGGTGAGAATCGTCTGCTGATGGACGGGATTTGAAGTTGTTAAAATTGAATGTTAGCCCGATCCAGTAAGCATGGGTGGCTTCTTTGCTGTAATTTGCCAGACGATAGGTGTCCGTGTTTGAACGGGCTTGCCATTCGGACGTGTCGAAGACGTCGGAAACGGAGAAACTGACTTGAAGGCGATTATTAAAGAATCCTTGTTTGATTGCCAGATCGAGATAGTAATTCTCTTCAATTTTGAATTGTGGAACCTTTGTTGGTGATTGATAAGAGAAGAGGGCCTGAAATTCGGTATGTTTTTTAGAATTTAAGTTTAATTCCAAGTTGCCCGACCAGGAGAAATCGTCAACATGAAGGTTTATTCCTTGATATTTCCCGTTGGCATGAGCGTGGACGAGGGATATGGAAGGTGTGATTGTCATCCATGAGGTGGGAGATCCGGATAGATTAATGTCCAAGCCGACCTTGTTTTCCATGCTACCATTCGTGTAAGATAGGGTTAACGTGTTGTCTTCCGAAAATAACGTGACAGGAGTGATAAACCTTTCGGTGGAATTGAAATAAAGATTCCCGTTCAGCTGGATCTTTTCCCCGTGTAGAAGATAATTGATTTCGGCCCGGTTCGTGATTTCGGGGCGTAATAGTGGGTTACCTTGCTCGAATGTTTGGTGGTCGATCGGGTTTGTAAATGGGTTTAGTTGGGTGTAATCCGGGTGTGCGGCCTTTCTCGTAAAATGAAAGGCCAGTTCTTGCTGGTCGGAAGGCGTGTATTGGAGTGTTAGGTACGGGTAAAAGTAGAATCGATCAAAATTATGTTTGTCCGTGTTTTCCATGAGCTTGGTACGGGTAATATCGTAATCGGCGTGTAGCCCTATTTTATAGAGCCAAAATTCTCCTTGTTGTCGGGAGTAGGAGAGATGTGCCGTGTAGATGTATTCATGGTGGTTGAGGCCGTCGTTAAGGGGCAAATTTGATAACCAATTGTCGAGGGTTTCTTCCGTGTCGTGAAGATTGTATCGGGTTTTGTTCCATCTGGAAAAAAATTGCATTCCGGTTTCGAGTTGCCCTTGGTTTTCGAATGTATAGAGATAATCCATTTGCAGGCGGACGAATTCCGGTTTTTCGTTTCCGGTGGTAGTATAGGTGAGAAGATCATCGATTTGATACGTGCTTGGGCGGGAATCTTTCGTGTGGGAGAAGATCCCGTTTAGCGATAGTTCGTGTTTGTCTTTTTCGTAGATGTGTTTGTAGAATAAGGAACCTTCAATTGTTTTCCGGCTGAATGCTATTCGATGGTATAGGTCATATTCTTTTGTTTGCGTGCGATTATTTATATCCCGGTTTGTCGTGATCTTGGGGAATTGTAGTTTGAGATTCCATAGGAAAAGATTGCGAGAAGAGGGTCGCATATCCAATTGGAGGGCTATGGAATGGCTTAAATGGTGTTGCTCTGTCTCCAATAGTTGAGATGTTTCTACCGAAAAAGAGCGAAATAACTCACTGCTGATTTCGATGCGATCCGAATGTCCGGAATAATCTAGGAATAGATCCCAATTCTTTTGTGTATATCCCAAGTTTATGTTTCCCGTGAAATTGTTCGTGAAATCATAGTTGAGGGAAACAGAACCACTCCATGGGCTCTTGGTCTTTTTCTCGTTTTCTTGAGCGTAAATGTCCGTATTCGAGCAAAAGGTAAGAAGGCTGAAGAGGAGTTGTGTGATGTGCTTTTTCATATATCTACATTGTTGTTTTGTATGTTTGACAAGGGATATATGTGAAAACTTGTGTTTGTTAGAGATGTTTTAAGATTTTTTGTAATTTGTGGTTTCTGGAGAGAAACTCAAGAGAAGTAATGGAGATGCTAAGGTGATAATCCCACTTTTTCGATGATGTCTCGACGCTTAGTCAGTGCTTATTTATCCGGTGATGTATGAGCTACGTGTAAGCTTCGAATAAGCTCTGAATGAGGGAGATTATTTGGGTTAGATTACTTCTTTATTTGGGTTGGTTTAGGGTGAGAATAGGGGTGATGTGTAGGTAAATATAATTTGAATTTGTTTTTATAGGAATGGTGGCAGTGGAACTTAATTTAAGAATGATTTAGATGTCTTAAAACGATCGTTTATTGCGCTGCAAATATACTAAATTTTTATATAGAGCAAATGGATGTGAAATATTTTTCTTCGATTTAACAATCAGCTTGTTAACGTATCTGTTAGAAATTACAAAAATCAATCAGGTGTTAATAGCATTAAACGATCGTTTTTTTATAGGAAATGATGTTTGTGCAGACAGCTTCTATGCGTTATTGCTGTTTAAGTATAGCGTACAGAACACATGGCAATAAATCAGGACTCGTGGCAGGGTTAGTGCGCGAAGCGCATCCAGTCGGGTCGTAATCTTCGAAATTGCCGGAATAAACACGAGCTTTTGTTAAAAAACAATCAATGATAACGACTGATAAATTAAACTGGTATGCTGCTTATACCCGTGTAAATCAAGAATTGGTCATTAAAAAGAAATTAGACGAATTAGGAGTAGAAAATTATCTGCCGCAGGAAGAGCGGGTACGTGAAACTCCACTTGGTCGGAAAAAGATCCGGGTCATTTTGATTCATGGGATGATCTTTATTCGGACAGACAAAGCGACTAGTTTTTCTTTACTGAACGATCATATGTTGAATGTCGTTTATTTAAAAGATCGTGAAGGACGTTGTTCACTGATCATCCCGGATAAACAGATGGAAGATTTCATGTTTTTATTGGATTTTTCTACTGATGGCGTGGAAGTGCTTAATAAGGACTTGAAAAGAGGTGATCGTGTACGAGTGATCAAAGGGCCTTTGTCGGGTTTGGAAGGAGAATTGGTACGCTTGAAAGGACACAAGCGGGTTGTCATTCGTTTGGATGGTGTGGCGTCTATTGCCACATCTTATATACCAAGTTCGTTTCTGGAAAAAATAGAGTAATAGGAATCAATGGAAAAGAATTTATTTCGAGAAGTGTACAGGCAGGTGTGTGGATTGGCGTTGAAAGATTGTCCCCCCTCGTCCCTGTCGGGACTCTTGCATGGTTACTTGTCGGTTTATTCGATGGTACGTGTGTATCCATGGTTAGAAGACGAGTATGGTAGTCTTTGGGATATTCATGATCGAATACGAGAGATTGCCCGGGTTATTCAGGAGTTATTGACGGATAAAGATCTTCCGGTAGATACTCGTGCGGGGTATGTGGTGGATTTGATGGATGCTTACTTATTGTATTCGGATATAAAATTCTTGGATGTGGCGTTGGATGCTGCTTATGAGATTCTTATTCCTAAAGGGAGTAATAAGATCTTGTTACCGTGTCGGACACCTAATATTTGCCAGTTGCTTTGCAATTGTTATTATTTTACGGGGGATGCTGCATGCGGGGAATTGGTAGGACATTTAATCACTGAAATGTTGGGACACACTAGAGATTGTCTTCGAGGTGATTTGTTCTCGTGGTGGGAAGTTATTCGCCTGTACGATGATGTGATCGGGATGATGGAATTGCCGTTAGAAGTACGAAGACGATTGAGCGAGGAACGAGAGCGTTTGCAAGTGTGGATTGTGCAACTAGAGGATGAGAAAATAGAGCGTTTTCGCCATGTTGATGAGGAGCTTCGTTTCGATGTAGAGTTTTTTAATATCCTAGCAAAACGAGCGTTTGTTGAGTGTAATGAGGCGTACGGGAGGTGGAAGTAATAATTTCGTTCTGGACGTATTAAAAAAAAATTCACGAATAGTCAATGGTCGAAGGTCTTGCGAGAACTTGCTGTCGATGGCTATCGGGGCAATGCGAATAAACTATCATATTGGTTGTTAACCAAAAGATAAATTGTTATGAAAGGGAAAAGACTATGGCATACGTTACGTTTGTGGATGATATCCAGTTCCATTAAAAGAGCAGAGTATGCAAGAAAACACAATTTGTATAATGCTATTGGGGAGAATGTAAGTATAATGGATCGTAAGGTTCCATTATATTCAAATTTGATACGTTTCCATAATAATATAAAAGTTGCGTCCAATGTTCATTTCATTACTCATGATATTACCCATAGAATGTTAAATTGTGTAAAAATGGGGGGAATTTCAGGAAGTTGTTGGCTGTATAGAAGTTATGGACAATGTATTTATTGGTTCTAATACAACAATCTTGAATAATGTTCGAATTGGACCCAATGTCATTATTGCTGCAGGAAGTCTTATAAACAAAGATGTACCTCCTAACTCTATAGTAGGTGGTGTACCGGCTCGAGTTATCGGAAATTTTGATGAGTATGTAGCAAAGAGGAAAAAACAATATTATCCCCCTGAAATTTCACCAAGGGATCAAGAAGTATGTAAATCTCTATCCGATTTATTATGGGAAAGATTTGATGCCAAAAAGGAAATATAATTCACTCGTACGATAAGAGGTTTAAGATGAAAAATTATTTTGATGTTGATGTAAGTAAATATAATGTAAATAAGCATTTTAAAGTATTAAGACCAGCTAGCTTAAATTTTCCGAAAGATAATGCGGTGATGTTTGTTACTGAAAAGTATATGAATAGGGCTGAGAGGCTTGAAACTGTAAAAAATTGTCTGGTGTTTTGGCCTGAAAATATGGATATTCCTGAATCTATTTCTTTAAAACATGCTGTTGTGCCTGTAGAAAAACCAAGAAGTGCTTATGCGAACTTTTTTCTGAATAATAACATATACAATCTACCGCTTCCGTCTGAATATGAGGTAATCAATGGAGCCCATATAGAAATAGGAGCTGTTATTGGTAAAAATTGTGTGATATTTCCAGGTGTTTATATTGGAAAAGATGTTATTATTGGCAATGATGTATATATAGCGAGTGGTGTTAAACTAGTCGGTTCTGTTACTATTGGGAACCATGTTGTAATACGTGATAATACTGTTATCGGAGCCGATGGCTTGACAACCAACCGTGATGATAATGGAAAAGCAATAACAATCCCTCAATTTGGAGGAGTGTCAATTGAAGATGATGTTCAGATTGGAGCCAATGTTGTAATTGCGCGGGGTGCCATTGATGATACTCGAATCGGGAGAGGCTCAAAAATAGATAGCAGTTGCTTTATTTCTCATAATGTAATCATTGGAGAAGATACGTTTATTGTTGGTGAAACAATAATGTTTGGTAGTTCTAGTACGGGGAAACAAGTCTTGATTTCAGGAAATTCTACGATAAGAGATAGCGTACACATCGGTGATAAGGCCGTTGTCGGCATGGGAGCGGTAGTTGTCAAGGATGTTTCGGAGAATAGTGTTGTTAAAGGAAATCCTGCAAAATAGTCAATAAACAAATTTATAATGTATGTGGTAATGGATTCTGATACCGTGTGGGAAATACCTAAAGTAAAATCAACTATTTATACAAAATATATTAAGAGACTGCTAGATATAATAATTAGTGGTGTCGCTATTCTGCTTTTGAGTCCGGTTTTTTTAGTCATAGTTATTTTGGAACTTATCTATCATGGGAAACCGGTAATATATAAATCGAAAAGACCGGGTAAAGATGGAGTTTTGTTTGATTTATTGAAATTTCGTTCTATGACTAATGAATGCGATGGAAATGGTAAATTGCTACCGGCTGCAGACCGTGTTACTCCATTTGGTAGGATATTGCGTCGCTATTCATTAGATGAGCTGGCAGGATTGTTCTGTATTTTTACGGGTAAAATGTCTATTATTGGTCCTCGTCCATTGCTTACAGAATATCTTCCTTTATATAATGAGCGTCATAAATATCGTCATAGTGTAAAACCTGGTCTTGTCTGCTTGAAAGTGGACGGTAATGACAGAATTTCCAGTAATACGTGGACTTGGTACAATCAATTTGAAAATGACATTTTTTATGTTGAGAATGTAAGTTTCTTGATTGATGTAAAAATGATTATAAAAGCATTTAAAGCCGTATTTATAGGGAGCGATATGCGTACTAATGCGGATCGTGTCAAATTTAATGGTACGAATTTGTACGAAACTCGTCCTAAACATGAGGTGGATAGAGAGAATGCTAAATTGAAATGAATCTATTATTTATTTGTATATGAATATTTTAGTTTTTGCCCCTCATGCTGATGACGAGATATTGGGTTGTGGTGGCACAATTGCGCGTCATGCAGCGGAAGGCGATAAGGTTTATGTATGTGTAATCACAAGAGGTAAGCCCCCTGTATATAAAGTAAGTGATGAATTACTCGAGTCTCAACCTCATAATCGGATGGAAGAAGTAGAAGCATCGAATAAGTGCCTTGGAATTATAAGAACATATTTTTTACAATTCCCGGCTGTGATGTTAGAAACGGTTCCTAGATATGAATTGAATAAGGGTATCGTTGAGGTTATAAATGAAGTAAAGCCGGAAATAGTATATATCCCTCATTATGGAGATATGCAAAAGGATCACGAGCTTTCTTCTGAAGCCGTAATGGTGGCCGTCCGTCCTACGGGAAAGCATATTGTCAAGAAAGTATATTCGTACGAAACCTTGTCGGAGACAGAATGGAATATTGCCAATTGTAAGAATGCCTTTTTGCCTGATACGTATGTTAATATAGAACCTTACTTGGAGAAAAAAATAGCAGCGATTGAATGTCATGTTTCTCAGATAAGGTCTTTTCCGCATCCTAGATCTGTTGAGGCTATCACGGCACTTGCAAAATTGAGAGGCTCCGTGATGTGTTGTAAGGCCGCAGAAGCCTTCTCGTTAATTAGGGAATATCGTAACTAATCGGATATAAATGAAAGCATTGGTACTATGTGGAGGTAAACCGCAAATTGCTCTTATCCACGAGCTTAAGAGAAGGAATATTACAGCTATTCTTGCAGATGCTAATGATAAGGCTGCAGCGGTACAATATGCAGATGTATTTTATAAAGTATCGGCTTTAGATGTTGTGGGGATAGAAAAGATCGCATTAGCAGAAAAAGTAGATTTTATATTGTCTGTATGTGCAGATCAGATGTTGCTTGTCGCTGCCCAGTTGTCTGAAAAACTAAATTTGCCATGTTATATAGATTATGAAACGGCAAAGAATGTTTCCAGTAAAGAATATATGAAGCGAATCTTCGTGGAAAATAATATCCCGACAGCTAAATATATTGTGGGTTCGTCAATCTCTCTTTCGGTTATTGAGGGGCTTAATTTCCCATTGATTGTTAAGCCGGTAGATTGTTACAGTTCTCGCGGGGTAAAGAAGGTTTTGAATTATGATGAATTGCTATCGGCATTTGAAAATGCTAAAAAATTGAGTCGGACAGGAACCGCTATTGTTGAAGAATTTGTCGAAGGTCTGGAACTCAGCGTGGATATTTATGTTGAAAACGGGAAAGTAAATATTCTGTGTATTCGTAGTTTGGATAAGATTCCAAATTCAGAAAAATTTATTATTTGCCGGGGCAATTATCCTGCAAAAATTTCTTTAGCCACGAAAGGGAGAGTTCAAGATGTAGCTCAAAAGATTGTGGAAGCTTTTGGACTAGTTGATACTCCGATGTTGATTCAAATGAAAATCAATGACGAACAAATCCATATTTTAGAGTTTTGTGCAAGAACCGGAGGGGGTATTAAATATCGGTTACTTCCTAAAGTGTGTGGATTTGATGTTGTAAAGGCTGTGCTGGACTTGACTCTTGGAGAGAAACCTCATGTTGATATAAAACCTTTGAATACCTTTATTGTAGATGAATTTTTATATTGTAATCCCGGTATATTAGACCATACAGAAGGTTTTGAAGAACTTTTGAAAGATGGAATTATAGACCATTATGAGGTTTATAAATCAGCCGGTTATCAGTTTGATGAAATAAATAGTAGTGGTGATCGTGTAGCGTATTTTTCAGTTGTAGCTGATACGGAAGCAGAATTGAGAAGAAAGCATCAAATGGCAGCTTCTGTGGTGAAAGCTGTTGATAATAAAGGGAAGGATTTGATACAACACGATATTATAAGTATTTGATTTTGTTGTAATTTGACTCGACGAGTATTATGAATACACCTTTGTTTAGTATTATAATTCCTATATATAAAGTCCGGCAAGATTATCTTGAGATCTGTATTGAGAGTATTCGTAATCAATCTTTTCAAAATATTGAGATAATTATGGTAGATGATGGCAGTCCGGATAATTGCGGTGTCTTGTGCGATGATTATGCGAAGAAAGATAGCCGTATTAGGGTTATACATCAAATTAATCAAGGAGTTTCTGTTGCCCGCAATGCCGGTATAGAGGCTGCAAAGGGAGAATGGATTATGTTCGTGGATGCTGATGATTGGGTTGAAGAGGGGTGTTATGATAAGATTGCAAATTATGTAGTAGGTTGTGATTATGACATACTTATGTTTCGATTGGTTAGGGCATATAATAATAAGGTGGTTGCATTAAATTATGACTTGATCCCCAATAAGATATATGATACCGTTGATGTTAGGGAAAAAGAGTACCTTTATAGATTAGTAATGCGTCCTCCACGGAATAATTCAAGTGTTACATATTATTCGGTAGACAAAGTTTTTCGACGCCGCTTTTTAATTGATAATTCACTCAGATATCCCATAGGTTTGCCGAAAAGTGAGGATAAGGTGTTTATCCTCCTCTGTTGTGAAAGGTTGAGAAAATTAAAATTTGTGAGCGATATTTTTTACTACTACAGGATTAATGTGGATAGTGTATGTAATCGTTACTCGGAGCAGGCAGATCGTGATAGAGTACGATTAGCGCAGATTCTCATGCCTGTGGCACTTCGTATGGATGAGGAAATTGGGACACTAAAACAACAAGAAGGATATGTTGTTTTGTCTAACGATTGTAGGCGTTTTTTATTTGGAATAATTTCAGATGTTTTTTCTCTGAAGTTCTTCCATCCTGATTGTCCTTATGAAGCTAAAGAAAAAATACACCAAGCAAAGCTGTTTATTAAAACAGAACCATTCAATCGTTGTATAAGAGAAATTAAATATAACGAGTTATCTATACCTGCCAAATTAAAGAAATTTTTACTTGGACACGGTGCTGTTAAAGCATATTGTTGCGTGTATAACCTATTTAGATTGTTACAAAACAAAAAGGTAAAGAACTGCTAGGTCGTTATTATGGGGTGGACAATCGAGCTTGTGTATGGCGGTTATTAGATTGAAAATAAAGAAAGAGGCAATAATGCAGGTGGTTTGTGCAATAGTAATTGCACTTATTCCGATCCTATTCTCTTATAAGCAAATATTTTCTATCTCTCCAACATATATCCTATTAATTTTATTATTGCCGTATGTTGCCTTGAAATTGATAAGTAAGAAACGTTTCGTATTTAAACATCAGGGAATATTATTTCTCTATTTGTTTTATATGTTGATAGATCATGGTATTACATTAGGCGAGGTTGTCGTGTTATTTTTATTTTTGATTTATGCTTTTGCTACACATAATAGAATATTTAACGCCGAAATATTGTGGAAGGTTATTGTCACAATATCGTGTATTGCTACGATAGGAGTATTAATTCAAGCTTTCTTTTATTATGGTTTAGGAAAACAAATACTCATGTGTCCAACCGGGGTGATGGAACCGGATGTTTGGGAACAATATGGGGTGGACTCATCGTATCGTGCCGGAGGGCATGAAATGTTTAGGCCTGCTGCTTTTTTCTTAGAACCGTCGATATATGCACAATATGTTGTTCTTGCTATTATGTACCTCCGTTTATCTGAAACAAGAACGAAAAAGGATTTAATATTGGCTATTTTTCTTTCAATAGGTATTATTGCTTCAACATCCGGAATTGGTATCGCAACTATTGTTGCAGTTTGGTTGCTTTCATATGGTAAAGTACTATTTAATAGTAAGAATTTCTTGAAAGGTTTTGTTGGTGTTCTTTTTTTCATTGTAGTCTTGCTTATTGCATTTAATGTGTCAGAAATCTTTAGAGAATCAGCCTTAAGAATTGTTGGATTGGGAGAACATTCTGATTATAATGCAATTGCGGGTAGAACAGGGGGTGTGGTATTTATGTGGAACTCCCTTTCTGGATCAGAGTTATGGTTAGGTACGGGAGAATATATATCTAAGTGGTACACTTGGGGGTTCTTGGGAACATTTTTTAGGATTATATATGAATATGGTTTGATAGGAGTAAGTTTGTTCACTTTGTTATTTCTATCTCCGGCTTTTTTTCTGAAGTCTTGGCAAAGGTGGATGGCCTTTTATATAATCGTATTGAGTTTAGTTTCAGGGATCTCGATTCAAAGTACGGTATTTTATTATATTCTAATATATTGTGATTTACGGGAGATTGTATAATGGAAAAGATCGATATTAAAAAATTTACAAGCATAGAAGCGGGTAGGGTAAGTATTATTATGGCTTTGTATAATATGGAGAGCCTTGTATATAGAGCTGTGAGTAGTGTGATAAACCAGACATATCAAAATATAGAAGTAATAATTATTGATGATGGATCTAGAGATAAAGGAGGAGCAATTTGTGATGAAATTGCATTAGAAGATAATAGGGTTAAAGTATTTCATCAAGAAAACACAGGTATTGCGGGAGCATATCTAAATGCCTTTAAGTATGTAACTGGAGAATATGTTCTTTTTGTTGATTCTGATGATTTTATTGATCCTCGCATGGTGGAATTCTTAATTGAAACCATCTCAAAAACTGATGCAGATATAGCACAATGTCGGCGGAAATATTTTTTTGATAGTAAAAATAATCCCGAAGTAGAAAAACATTCGGATGATTTGAAAATCAATGTTCTTGGTTCTACTGAAGAAATATTAGATGATTATTTCTTCGAAAGAAATATTCTTCGAAATGAGTGTGATAAACTTTTTAGAACAAACCTATTTGAGGGGGTAGAATGCCAAAAAGGGATGCAACATATTGACGTGATTATATTAATGCAAGTTATAGTTAAATGCCAAAAATACGCTTATATAGAAAATGTGCTATATTACGTTTATAAGAAACCAGATAGCATCTCGCGAGGAGAATATAATGAGATGCATTGGAATGATTATATGTATATAAATAATTTTTATCAAGATTATATTTCTAAGTTTTGTCCTCGGTATTTAGATTTCATGCATTACAGGTGGGTTAAATCTTCCATGATTGCTTGTGAGCGTATGTCTACAAGTAAGATTATAACAGATAAAAAATTGAAGATTGGTAAATGTCGGGAGATATGTAAAAAAAATTATAGAGCAGCAAAGATGTCTAAATACTATAAAGATGATAAGTTGATGACACATTTAAAATGTTTCATTTTTTATATGTCTCCCACTATTTTCATGTTAATAAATAAAGTGTGTCATGAATTTATAAATCTTTTTTGTAGTAAAAACAGTGTCGATGAAAAATAAAATTAATATTGAGAATAAAAATGAGTAGTTATTTTAGCGGGAAAACCTTGATGATTACCGGAGGAACCGGCTCGTTCGGAACAATCGTTTTAAAGAGATTTTTAGAAACGGATATTGGCGAAATTCGTATTTTTTCAAGAGATGAAACCAAACAGGATGCGATGCGTCATTATATTCAGGCAGATCATCCAGCATGTGCAGACAAGGTTAAATTTTTTATTGGAGATATTCGTAATTACGAAAGCATAAGGGAGGCGGTGGATGGTGTTGATTTTATCTTTCACGCAGCAGCTCTCAAGGAAGTTCCTTCATGCGAATTTTTTCCAATGGAGGCGGTTAAGACCAATATAATCGGTACGGATAATCTGATTCGTGCTGCGGTTGAGGCAATGGTAAAGAATGTGGTTTGCCTTTCTACTGATAAAGCTGCTTATCCAATTAATGCGATGGGGATATCTAAAGCAATGATGGAGAAAGTTGCACGTGCTAATGCATTGAAAGCGTATACAAAAGGAGGAACAATTGTTTCATGTACCAGGTATGGAAATGTGATGTGTTCAAGAGGTTCTATTATTCCTTTATTTATAGAACAAATTAAAACTGGAAAGCCGATTACGATTACCAATCCGTCCATGACACGATTTTTAATGAATCTTGATGAGGCAGTAGATCTTGTATTGTTCGCCTTTGAACATGCTCGTCCGGGTGATTTGTTTGTTCAGAAGTCTGATGCATCGACAATTGAAGTTTTAGGAATGGCCGTTCAGCAACTTTTTGGAGATACGGGGATTCGCATTATTGGTAGTCGGCATGGTGAAAAATTGTATGAAACGTTAATGACTAAAGAAGAGCTTGTACGAGCGGAAGATATGGGTAATTATTTTAGAGTAACTCCTGATAATCGTGATTTGAATTATGACAATTATATTCAAAGTGGCGATTTTACGAAAGTGCAAATGGACGATGATTATAATAGCCATAATACTACTCTTTTGGATGTGGAGGGAACGGTAAGAAAAATTCTTACCGCTGAATATGTGAAAGAGCAGCTTGAAGGTTGGGAAAGAAAGTAAAAACTAAAAATACAATAAATGATTCCATTAGTAAAACCATATTTCCCGCCTCGCGATATCCTTATGCCTGCGTTAGAGGAAATATTATACAGCGGTTACGTCGCAGAAGGTAAGCCGGTATATGATTTTGAAGATAAGTTTAAAGCCTATGTCGGTAATGAGAATTCAATAGCTCTTCATTCAGGTACTGACGCTCTTCATCTTGCTTATATTTTAGCAGGAGTTAAGCCCGGAGATGAGATAGTTAGTACTCCAATGACTGCAGAACCTACCAATACGTCTATTAAAATGGTAGGTGCAAAGGTCGTTTGGGGAGATGTAGACCCAGATAATGGACTTCTTGACCCCAAGTCAGTCAGGGAACTTATTACAGAAAAGACCAAAGCCATTGTCGTGGTGCATTATGCGGGAATGGTGTGTGATATGGATGAGTTTAATAAGATTTCCAAGGAGTATAATATTCCGATTATAGAGGATGCAGCCCATGCTTTAGGTAGTAAATACAATCGTAAGATGATAGGCTGTAATGCTGATTATACGATTTTCTCGCTGCAAGCCATTAAGCATATGACTACTGTAGATGGAGGGTTTCTTACAATGAAAGATCCTTCACAGATGGATCGAGCTAGAAGATTGCGTTGGTTTGGTCTATCAAAGAATAAATCTCGCATGGAGAACGACATTACAGAGGTTGGATATAAATATGCTATGAATAATGTCAATGCAACTATTGGTCTTATTCAGATGCAGAATATAGAAAAGCTTATCGGTTCATACATTAATAATGGACTTTTTTATGACGAAGCATTAAAAGGGATACCTGGAGTTGAACTTGTACGTTATAATAATAATACAGAAGCTTCATACTGGTTATACACCATGAAGGTCGAAGGAAGAGATAACTTCTGCAGAATGTTGGAAGCTGAAGGTATATCCGCCTCTCCTCTACATCACCGTAGTGATACTCATAGTATTTTTAATGAATCCAAACGTGAACTTCCTAACATGGAAAGATGGTATAAGAGTTTTATACATATTCCATGTGGTTGGTGGGTGTCAGAAGAAGACAGACAAAAAATTGTTGATGTAATTAGAAAAGGTTGGTAATAGATGTATTCGAGTATGATCCCATTGTATAAACCCTATATGCCAAAGGTCCTTCCAGAAATGGAAAAAATTCTATATTCAGGAGTATTGGCTTATGGTAAGTGGGGGCATCAGTTTGAAAAGAGATTATCTTCTTTTATCGGAGTGGAAAATCTATTGTCAACAAACTCATATGCTTCTGCTATTCAGGTGGCACTTACGGTATTAGATTTGCAATATGGGGATGAAGTTATAACATCTCCTATGAGTTGTCTGGCATCCAATATGCCCTTATTGACATTTGGATTAAAGGTTGTTTGGGCTGACGTTGATCCTAACACGGGTACCTTGTTGCCGGAAAGTGTTAAAGAAAAAATTACGCCTAAGACAAGGCTTATTTTTCATAACCATTATTGCGGATATATTGGGTATGTCGATGAGATAAATGCTATTGGCAAGGAATATTCTATTCCTGTAATGGATGATTGTGTCGAGGCATTTGGATCAAAGTATAAAGGTAACTATGCTGGAAATCTTGGAACAGATATTTCAATATTCTCGTTTCAAACGGTACGTCTTCCCAATACGATTGATGGTGGCGCTATCATTTTTAAAGATAAACGGCTTTATGAGAAAGCTCTCTTGATTAGGGATTTTGGAATCCGTAGAAATATCTTTAGAGATTCAAATGGAGAAATTACAATGGGTTGTGACATTTATATGAAGGGATATGGTGCAACAATGAGCGAGATCAATAGCTATATCGGTTGTTGTGTGATGGATGATATTAATGACTTGTTAGCACGGCAAAAACAGAATGCTAAGAACTGGAAGAAAGAACTGGTAGGAGTAAAGACACTGGAAAGGGATGAAATAGAGCCCAACTTTTGGGTATTTGGTGTTCTTTCGAATGATAAAATAGGAGATCTTTTATCGTTTAGAGAGAAAGGTTTTTATGCTTCAGGAGTTCATCTTCCGAATAATTTTTACTCGGTTTTTGGCGAAACGTCGAAGATGAAAGGAGTAACAGCATTTTATGATAGATTCGTTGCTCTGCCGTGTGGATGGTGGTTTATTCATGATATTAATGGAGAGGGGTAATGGGCAAACCTAATAATATAACAAATAATTTTGTTTGGTCGCTTGCGGAGAAGGCTGGACGATATGGAATAACATTACTTACGACTATTATTTTGGCAAGAATTTTACAGCCGAAAGAATTTGGTGTTATAGCTATTGTAACAGTCTTTATTACAATAGCAAATGTCTTTGTTCAAAATGGATTCGGATTTGCAGTTATACAAAGAAAAAATGCGACCAATAAGGACTTTACGTTTATTTTGTTTTTCAACTTTATTGTTTCGTTAATTGTATGTCTTTTTATTTTCATTGCTGCTCCTTTTATTCAAGACTATTACAGTATGGATGGATTATCTAAGATTATTAGAGTGATGTCTTTATCTATAATAATAGCAGCGATAGGAAATATTCAACAGGCATATGTTTCTAGGAATCTTGAATTTAAAAAACTATTTATTTCAACCTTCTCTGCTGTAATGATTTCAGGAGGAGTTGGGATTTTAATGGCATGGTTGGGCTATGGGGTTTGGGCACTGGTAGTCCAATATATGGTATACAATCTAATTTGTACAATTACTCTTGCCTTTTCTTCCGGCCTTAAGTTGGAGGGAGGGGTAACTTTTGCCGAATTGAAATCTACGATTGCGTTGGGTGGACAATTTTTGCTAACTTCTCTAATTATGACTATGGAGGGAGAATTAAGAACCTTGGTTATAGGAAAGCTTTATGGTCCGACTGATTTGGCATATGTAAATAAAGGGCAAAGAATTACAAATGCTCCGATGTCCGTGGTGCAGTCATCCATTACAGCTGTAATGTATCCTGTTTTATCCCAGCATCAAGATCGATTAGAAAAAATTAGAGGTATAGTACGACGTTTTGTTCAGGTCAGTTCTTTTTTAATTTTTCCGACATTATTTGCTTTGGCTGCAGTCGCTAATTCATTGGTGCCATTCCTTTTGACAGAAAAATGGAATGGTTGTATACAATATGTGATGTTATATTGTTTTATATGGCTTTTTAACCCAATACAAATGGCACATTTGCAGGCAATTAAAGCAATGGGTAAAGGTAATGCATTGGTTATTTTAGAGATAGTCAAAACGGTTGTATCTATATTGATTTTAGCTTTAACGGTCATTTGTTTTGACTCTATTTTGATTATAGTTGTGGGATTATTGATTGCAGAGATATTATGTACATTGATTACTTGTTCTATTGGGAGGAAACTTTTTGCTTATTCCTATAGAATGCAAGTTGAAGATATACTGCTTCCCTTGTTGATGTCTACCATTATGTTTTTGGTAGTGAAGCTTGTGGAATATCTATCTTTAGGAGTACTGCCGGTATTGATTCTTCAAATAATAGTTGGGGTGCTTGTTTATTGGGGATTCTCTCGGTTGTTTAAACCAAGCGGCTATACATTAGCTATCCAAATGATAAAAGGCTATTGGGATAAATTAAAAAAATAGGTTTTGAATTATTACAGAATATTGATATAAAATAATGTACATGAATTTAAAACTAAATGCAATATTTGCAATCTTACGTGGTTTATTATTTCGCCTGATTTATTATAATAATATATTGAATTACAGGTATTTAGTGGGGGGGGTAAAATTTTATCGCTCTAGTAGATTGTATGTTAAGAAAGGTTCTAAAATTGAGATTGGTAAGAGAGTCTCAATTTATCAAGGGGTTTCAATTTACATGGAATCAGCATCCTCGCATTTAAGTATTGGTAGTAATACGTTTATTAATCGTCGTTCGGAAATTGTTTGTATGAATGATATACACATTGGAAATAATTGTGCAATATCTTGGGATGTAAAGATTATGGATACGGATTATCATTACATAAATAATAAGAGTAATACTAAGGCGATTTATATTGGTGATAATGTTTGGATTGGAATGTCTTCATTAATATTGAAAGGTGTACATGTTGGGAATGGAGCTGTAATAGGTGCTGGATCAGTTGTGACAAGGGATGTGCCTCCTTATGCGGTTGTAGCAGGAAATCCTGCAAGAGTGGTCAAAGAGGCTATTTCTTGGAACTTACATAAATTAGATAATCATTTATAATAGGTTGATTTATTCATAATATGAATGTTTTAGAATCATTTATTGAAAAAATAAATGCCGTTGGAGAGAAACAAATTCCTGTTCATGTTATTCATCGTGTTAAACTGGCGTTACTGGATTATATAGGCGTAACGCTTGCGGGGAGACGTGAACAGTGCAACAAGTTGACTCGTTTGATAGGAAGTTTTGGCGAGAAAGGGGGAGAAATATATCCTGTTGGAATGTCAACTCCGATGAGTATGAATAATGCCGTGTTTATCAATGGGCTGAATGGGCACGCTCTGGATTTTGATGATGGAACAAACGCCGGAATAATCCATCTCGGATCACCCATATTTTCAGTCCTTTTGGCATTAGTTCAGAAATATGAAATGAGTGGTGAAGATTTACTTCGAGCAGTTGTTATAGGTTATGAGACTTCTTTTACTATGGCAAGGAGTATACAACCGACACACAAGTATCGTGGTTATCATGCTACGGCGACTTGTGGTTTGCTTGGCATAGCAATGGCGTCGTCCATGGTGCTTGGATTTGATGAATTTCAAAAAAAGCAAGCTCTTTCAACAGCAGCTCTTTCAGCGAGCGGGACTCTTAAAGTACTGGAGGATAGTTCACAGCTTAAACCATATAATGTGGGCAAAACAGCGCTTCTTGGATTAGTGGCTGTACAAATGGCAAATGCTGGATTTATCGGACCGGAAGATGCCTTTTCCGGAGTTGCGGGGTATTTAAGCCAAATGTACGGAAGTGAAAAGGTAGATTTCGTTCCTTGTTTGTTGGATGGTACTTATGCTATTGAAAAAGCATATATCAAACCTTATGCTGCGTGCCGTTATACTCATCCTTCAATTGATGTGGCCATGTATATGAGAAAGAAACGACTTGTTTCTGTAGAGGAGATTGAGGATGTAAAAATCAAGACTTATTCTTTAGCAGTCAAAAATCATGACCATACGGATATTAAAGGCAGTGCTTCTGCGAAAATGAGTATTCCATACAATTTTGCGGTAACTTATTTGACGGGTAAAACAGGGATGGATGCCTTTTCCCCAGATGTGTTGGATAATATGTCCATACGGGCTCTTGCAAAGAAAGTTGTTGTTGAGGAAGATGCGCAAATGACAGCGGTATTTCCACAAGAAACAATGGCAAGTGTTGAAGTCCATTTAAAAGGAGATACGATACTTGAAGGTAAAAGTATTCTTCCTAAAGGAGAACCGGAGAATCCTCTATCAGATGAGGAAGTGATCGCAAAGTTTATTAACTTGGCAATGTATGGAGAAAAAACGTTTGAAGAAGCAAATAAGATAGTGGATGCCGTCATGAAACTTGAAACAGAACTACCCTTATTACTTCATTTATTGAGATAGGATCTAATGTTTGAAATGATAGAGTGATATTTAGTTATTAGAGGAGGTTTAATATGAAGCTAATTTTAGGTACGATGACTTTCGGGGAACAACTCTTTGAAAATGATGTTGTGGATATTATGAAATTCTACCTTGAGTCTGGTTACAATGAGATTGATACTGCTTATGTATATAATAATGGTAAATGTGAAGAGCTAATCGGCTTGTGCGTGGATCAACTTAAGCCAATAAATATCAAGATTGCGACGAAGGTCAATCCGCGTATTACAGGAAAGCTTGACGGGGATGCCGTTCGTATGCAATTTCCCGAATCTTTGAGGAGAATGGGGGTAGATAAGGTTGATACCCTTTATTTGCATTTTCCGGATAGAAATACACCTGTTGAGTCTGCACTTGAGGCTTGCCATGAGTTTTATATCGAAGGTAAATTTAAAGAGTTGGGTTTAAGCAATTTCCCTGCGTGGCTTGTCGCTTATGTATATCATATAAGCAAGGAACGAGGATGGGTTCTTCCGACTGTTTATGAAGGTGTTTATAATCCTCTTGCCAGAAATGCGGAAAGAGAGCTGAATGAATGTCTTAATGTTTATCATATGCGATTTAATGCATACAATCCTCTTGCAGGAGGAATGTTGACTAACAAGTATAAAAATTTTGAAGATACTCCAAGTTATGGGCGTTTTACTAATCGTCCCAATTATCAAAACCGATATTGGAAACCATCTTATTTTGATGGTATCCGGATCGTGAAAGAGGTTTGTGAAAAAGAAGGTATCAGTATCGTTGAGGCTACATATCGTTGGATGGCATTTCATTCAATGCTTAACGAAACTCGTGGAGACGGGTTAATTATGGGTTTCTCTAGATTTTCGCAATTACAGCAGAATATCGAAGCTATCAAGCAGGGGGGGCTACCTGAAACTATTGTTTCTGCTTTTTCAAGAGCTTGGGAATTATGCAAATTTGATGCGCCAGAGTATTTTACATACTACAAAGGCAAATAATACAGACATAATGAATATAGAATTATTTATTTTAGAGCTGGAGAAGAATAATATAACCTTCTTTACCGGTGTGCCTGATTCTTATTTGAACGGATTCAATAATTATTTGAAAACGAATGTGCCTATAGAACGAAATATCATTACTGCTAATGAAGGTAACGCCATTGCTTTCGCGTCGGGATATTATTTTGCGACCGGGAATATACCGGTAGTGTATATGCAAAATTCAGGATTGGGTAATTGTATTAATCCACTTCTATCACTATCAGACAAACATGTTTATTCCGTCCCAATGATTCTTTTGATTGGTTGGCGAGGAGAGCCTGGTACTAAGGATAGTGAACGAGAACAGCACACAATGCAAGGAAGAATCAGCGGCAAGATGCTCGATGACATGGAAATCCCATACAAGGTCTTATCAGAGGAAACTGTAGCAAATGATATTACATATCTTGTATCAAAAGCCCAAGAAAGGAGTGCTCCTGTCGCACTTCTTGTTCCCAATGGTGTTTTGACTGAAAAGAAAAAAAATAATCCAGATGATTGTTATCCTATGAGTAGAGAAGAAGCGATTGCTACAGTAATGGATAATATGCCTTGTGATACCATCTACTCTGCAACAACAGGTAGAGCGACTAGGGAACTGTATGCTCAACGTGAAATTCGTGGGGAATCTCATGCTTTCGATTTTTTGAATATCGGTTCCATGGGACATGCATCATCTGTTGCAATGGGTATTGCATTATTTAAACCAGAAAGAAAGGTTGTTTGTTTAGATGGTGATGCCGCAATTCTAATGCATATGGGGGTAATGGCTATGGTCAGCAAGATGGATATCCCTAATTTTATGCATGTGGTACTAAATAATGGAGTTCATGAATCTGTAGGAGGTCAACCTTCGGTAGGGCATATAATAAATTTTACAGGAATCGCAGAAAGTTGTGGATATTTCACAATTGGTCATCCGGCTACAAATGCAGAAGAATTAGCCGTAGCTGTAAAACAATGTCTTGGCAGTGGACGTCCATCGTTTATTGATGCTCGAATCCATAGTGGAATAAGGAGTGACCTTCAATCAATAGATATGTCAAGTCATGAAATGATTCATCTGTTAAAACAGGAATTAAATAAATAATCATAATATGGAAAAGACACGTGAATTTTTGAGATCAATAGGTCTTCCCGGGGGGGATGCGTATAATCTTCCTACATCTGGAAAAAGATTTTCAGATGGGGCTCAATATCGGTTTGAAGTGCCAGGTATTCAAGGTCCTAAAGTGATGGCTGCATTATTGGAAGAAATGGATAGATATGATATAAATCTCCATCGTGTAACCCAGACAAAGGGGATTATGATGCTTACTGACAACGAAATAATAGAAATGGTAAAATTAGCAAAACAAGGTCAGACTGATCTTATTCTTGCTATTGGCCCAAGAGCAACAACAGATACCAGTGCCTCTGTCCATACAGAAGAAGGGGTGAGGATGGGATATCGACTTCGTGGTCAAGAACAAATAGTTCGTGCTATAGAAGATGTGAAACGTGCGGTTGCTTTCGGGTGTCGCTCATTTCTTGTATATGATGAAGGTTGCCTATGGGTATTAAATGAGATGAAACGTGCGGGTGAGCTTCCTGTTGATATACATTTTAAAGTTTCGGCACATGCCGGACACGGTAATCCATGCTCTGCTAGGGTGTTGGAAATTATTGGTGCCAGTTCAATTAATCCGGTGAGAGATATTCAACTTCAGATGCTTGCTTCTATGCGTCAAGCGATAGATATTCCGATAGACATTCATACGGAAAATCCTAAATCAACGGGAGGCTTTATACGTCATTACGAAGTGCCTGAAATGATTAGAGTGGCAGCCCCTATATATCTTAAGACAGGAGGATCAGTTGCAGCTACACACAGCTGGGATAGCTCCGAGGCAGATGCTAAAAAGCGGGCCAAACAAGTTTCTCTTGTAAAGAGAATGATTGATAATTATTATCCGGAAGCTATCGTTTCACCGAAAGGTTCGATTCATTAATAATGAGACATCACAGATATAACTCTAATTTCAACTTTGTAGTTGAACCGGAAGATTTTAATAAGTATTCTGATAAGGAATTACTACAGTATTGTTTAGGTGCTACGATGTATATGCCCGGTATTAAGGATTTTACTTCAAAAATTATTAATAAGGAGATGCCTGGGTTGACGTCTATGGTTTTCTGTTTTGAGGATGCTTGTTCTGAGGAACTTGTTCCAGCTGCAGAACAGAATGTTCTTCACGTATTAGACGCATTGAGTACGGCTCTTGATAATGGAGAGTTGACATACGATTATCTTCCTCTCATTTTTTGTCGTGTTCGTAACCAACAACAATTTGAGCATTTTGCAGAGAAATTAACACTGCATCATGTCAAAGCATTAACAGGTTTCAACTTTCCAAAGTTTAATGCGCACAATGCGGAGGTATACTTGTACTATCTTCAGAAGCTCAATGATAAATTCGGAGAGGTTATTTATGGCATGCCTATCATTGAAGATCCTGAAGTTGCATATCGTGAATCTCGAATGAGTGAACTCGTTGGTATTAAGAAAATTTTGGATAAATATAAGAATATCGTTCTTCAGGTTAGAGTAGGTGCTACTGATTTTTCTTCTTGTTTCGGTGTTAGACGTGGAGTGGATTACTCCATTTACGATATCATGACTGTTCGAGAGATCCTTGCTGATATCGTCAATTTATTCGGTCGTAACAACGATTATGTTATTTCCGGTCCGGTATGGGAGTATTTTAGAGTCAGTAAACGAATGATGTTTGAGACTCTCCCTACTCATAATATTGACGATTGTTTGATGAAACGTATCCCTATCATTAATAATGAGATAGATGGACTATTGAGAGAGGTTATTCTTGATAAGGCAAATGGTTTTATAGGTAGAACAGTTATTCATCCTTCTCATATAAAGTATGTGAATGCTCTACAAGCAGTTACTAAAGAAGAGTATAATGATGCGGTGAATATTCTCGATAGTGGCAAAGGAGGAGTATTCAAGGGAGAATGCGGTAATAAGATGAACGAGGTAAAACCTCATACTACTTGGGCTCAAAAAATTTACATGCGTTCAAGAGGTTATGGTGTAATAGAAAATGAAAATGATTTTATTAATCTTTTTTCAGAACAATGAAAAAGCTAATAACTCCTATTAGCGAAGAGGTCGCTAAAGATCTAAAAGTCGGAGATCTGATTTTAATCTCTGGTAAGATATATTGTGGTCGAGATGCGGTCTTGCCGAAAATTTGTGACATGATAGAATCTGGTGCTCTAGATAAAATAGGAGTATTCTTACAAGGAAGTGTTATTTTCCACACTGCAGTCAGTCCTGCAGGTGTAGGTCCCACATCGAGCAATAAACTGGAAATAGAACATAGTTTTGGGGTGCTTTCTAAAGCTGGAGTGAAGATTCATCTTGGCAAGGGAAAGATTGGAGATGATACAATCAAAATCCTTGAAGAGGAAAACTCTATATATGCGGTTATACCACCGGTAACAGCTCTTCTTGGAAATAATACTATAGAGCAGAGATTGGTTGCTTTTCCAGAACTTGGCATGGAAGCTTTTTATGAATTAACCGTGGAGAATTATCCTGCAATTGTTGCTGCAGCACATAATGATAGTGTATATTAATAGAAGCATTATGATGGAATATAATCAAAACATAGTTGATACAATTTGTGATACTCTTGTAAAGGCTGGTTCTTCCTTCCTTCTTGATAAAAAAAAGGCTTATACCTTGGCAATTAATAAAGAATCTAATGCTCATGCAAAGTGGGTATTACAGACTGTACTTCAAAACGCAGAAGTCGCAGAACGAACTCGTTGTCCATTGTGTGATGATACAGGAATTCCTCATATATTGATAGAAATAGGTCCTAATGCAGTTCTTACAGGAAGTATAATAGAATCCATAAAGGAAGGTGTTCGTCAAGGGCTAAAAAAACTCCCTGGCAGACCAATGGCTGTCAAAGGTAATGATGTACAGCGTATTTCGCAATCGGAAGGGCTTTACGAAGACTCAGGGATGCTTGATTGTGCACCGATTCTAATTCAAAATATTGCAGATGATGTTCTTAAAGTTAATATCCTTATGTTTGGAGGTGGACCAGAAATAAGATCTCATACTCATCGAGTCTTTCATCAGCATAAAGTGGACACGGTCATTGACCAAATTGTAAATTGGGCAAAAGAATCCACGGCACAACTTGGTTGTACACCTTCTACGTTAGCAGTGGGCATTGGTCGCTCTCATTATGAAGCCACGTCACTTATGCTAAAAGCTTTAGTCGATGGTTCCTATGATGAACAATCGGAACTTGAACAGGAAATTACGCACCGTGTAAATGCGTCTCATGTTGGGGCTTTGGGATTGGGTGGAGATACTACTGTCCTTGCAACCTTTATGAAAGTTGGTCCCCAAAGAGCTAGTGGTGTTCGTATCGTTTGCGTAAGGCCTTGCTGCTGTTTTGAGCCAAGGATTGCAAGTTGTATTTTGTAAATTATTAGTCCTATTTTTAATTTTAAACAGAATATGCGAAATCGTATATATCTCTGTCTTGCCCGTATGAGTGGTAGGGAACAAGACTTTATAAAAGAAGCGTTTGATACTAATTGGGTTGTACCTCTTGGTCCAAATGTAAATGGATTTGAAGAAGATCTTAAAAACTTCATTGGTGCCAATAAAGAAATTGTAGCCCTTTCAGCTGGAACTGCAGCAATTCATCTTGCTCTGTTAGCTTGTGGTGTTAGTCAGGGGGATGAGGTCGTTGTTCAGTCGTTTACATTTTGTGCTTCATCACATCCAGTGGCATATCTTGGAGCAACTCCGGTGTTTGTGGATTCGGAGGCAAATACTTGGAATATTGATCCGGATTTGCTTGAAGAGTGTATTAAAGATCGTATAATTAAGACAGGAAAGAAACCTAAAGCAATTATTCCTGTTGCCCTCTATGGTATGCCTTATCAAATCGATCGCATTATGGATATTGCTAATCGCTATGGTATTCCCGTTATAGAAGATGCGGCTGAAGGTTTCGGCTCTAAATTTGATGGTCAGCAACTTGGTACTTTCGGAAAATATGGCGTATTGTCCTTTAATGGTAATAAGATGATTACAACCTCTGGGGGTGGAGCGTTGATTTGTCCTGATGTTGAAAGCAAGAAGGAAGTAATGTTTTATGCTACACAAGCTCGCGAAGCATATCCGTACTACCAACATGAACACATTGGTTACAATTATCGTATGTCGAATATTTGTGCTGGAATTGGTCGTGGGCAGATGAGTGTGGCACAAGAGCATATTGATCATCACAAGCATGTGCAGGCTCTTTATAAAGAGTTGCTTGCCGATGTTAATGGTATCACTCTTCATGAGAAGCCTTCAGAACGGTATGATAGTAATTTCTGGCTTTGTACGGTTACCCTTGATGAAAAACTTAATGTTAAAGGTGAGGAACAAGCATATGCTACAGCAATTACGGGTATAGTAGGTGGTACAGCTGGAGTAACTCATACGATAAAGAATGTACACACGGATATTGAGCCTAATATAAATGTTGAGGCAATGCGTATAACCCTTGATAAAGCTAACATAGAGACTCGACCTTTGTGGAAACCGATGCATTGTCAACCCGTTTATATCAACAATCCTGCATACACGAATGGAGTGTCAGAATCACTTTTTAAAGTTGGTCTTTGTCTTCCAGCAGGACCGTATGTAACGGATGATGATGTACGATATATAGTAGAACAAATTAAAAACGCTATAAAAGAATGAGTTGATGGAGAATTTTTAGATGTATAGATGCATTGGAAACTCAATTATTTGCCTAGCGGTATTACGGTTCTTCCTCTTTGAGTAATTCAATCGCTGGTTTTAGCTGGTAATATAAAAAATTCCCTGCTAATGATAAGATAATGAGAATCTCAGACGTGTATCATATCATAGTTTTTCTCTACAAAATCTAGGATATGTTGATATAGAAATACTTCAAATAATTTTTCGACAAGATTATGAATACTTATTAGGATCAACACTAATAAATGTTCGTAAATATAAAAATAGTTCGACCCAATGGTTGAGAGATTTGAGGAGGTATGATGATGTGATTTCCTGATTCCGATTTTTAAATTAAGAATATGTCCCGGGTAATAACGCCCGGGATTTTTTATTATTTTAAATTTAAAAACTATGACAGAATTGTTAAAGACGAGGTTCTTTGCATTATTGGCAGGAGAATCACAGGAGGAAATTACGAAAGAAAGTTTAGAGGAAGAATTAGGAAAATTTGTTGAAGAGGTTGCGGGGCTATGCGACACGGGAGAGGATTATTTGTCGACGTGCCGTGCGTTGAATTACACGAAGACTCGATTGCAGGCATTATTAGAGATGTACAAGGACTGTGATGGGGTGGGGGAAAAAAGAGGCGTGTCGGTTATGCTTTATCGGGCGAGGATTGCAAGTGGTTGAGGACGAATGGCTGCTTTTTCACGAGAAGATGGATAATCCGGAGAGGTTCCTGAAAAATAAGGAGAAGAAGGCGTTGGTGTACTGGAAGACGGAAAATGTGCTGACAAAAGTGATGGAACTATTGATTGGTTTCGAGGCTCTTGAAGAATTTTATTCTCCGACTGGAAAGTTGCTGGAGTTTTGCGAGTTAGTGGCTATTGCTGAACAGGTTTTGGGGATCCAGATCAAAAATTATCGGCAGTTGAAAAGCAGGGTATTGAGACGGTATAAGGAGGAGACGGTTTTGGATCAATTGGAGAGATTGATTGAGAAATTGAGGACACAGGTTTACAAGTAGATTAAAATTTAGAGTTTAGAATCTAGAGTGAAAAGTTGCTAAGATTTTAGGGTAGTAAGAGTTTAAAACACTTTTGCTACCCTTTTTTGTTGTCTTGAAAGTGGGAAATGAGTACTTTTTTGAATATTGGTAATCATAGGGTTGGGATTATTTTGTTTGACGGAACCGTGGCGTATAACAAGCGGGGAGGCGAATAGCTGTAATATTGCATTCGGAAATCAGCGAGAGTTGATGAGATAAAAGTAGTATTCATTTAAAAAAAGAGTTATGGCTTTAGTGCTTAATGAATTTGGAATAAGGGGGCGAGTCGGAAATGTCGTTTTCTGCAAGCTGAACGGGAAGTCTTATATGAGGAGTTTGCCCGATAGAATTGACCCTAACACACCGAAACAACAGGAAGTGAGATCCCGTTTCCGGGTGGCCGTGCGTTTTTACAAGAAGATAAAGGAGACTCCCTTGAAGGGTATTTTGGATCTTTCGGCTGACAAGATCTGTAGTAGTGGGTATGCGCTTTTTATGAAAAAGAATTTGAAGGCATTTCGGGCAAACGGAAAGATCGGTGATTTTTCACAATTGCATTTTTCTGCCGGGAAACGACAGCAGGCATATAATCTGCAGGGGAGAATGGATGATCAAGGAATGGTCACGCTAGATTGGGAGAATGACGAGGAGGCGTACAATTTTGAGGCGGCAGATCGTTTGAATGTTATCGTGCTTCCGTCGAATCGTTCATTTAGTCCGAAGTTGTTGGAGGGGGTGGAGGTGTTGCGGGTGGCAGAAAAGGCGATTTTCCCGTTAGAGCGTGGCAAGGGGGTGAGGATACATTTGTATTGTTTTTTCGAGTCCCCGGATGGGAAACGATTCTCGAATTCGCAGTACATTAAATTGTGAACGGGGAATGAAACCGATAAGTGGAATTGTTAATTCGGTCAGCGAGTTGATTGGTCAATTAACGCTCCCGGCGAGGGAGAAAAAAGAGCTGGAAACCGGGTTGTTGAAATTGATTCAGGAACTGGAACGAGAATTAGCACAGGCGAGAGCGGTCACGGTACAGGAGGAAGTGAGGGGGAATTGGTTGCAACGGTCGTGGCGTCCGCTGGTGATGTTGACATTTGCCAGTGTTATTTTGATCGGGACTTTTACCAGTTTACCGATTCTGGATGAAACTTCCCGGTTCTGGGATTTATTGGAGATCGGGTTGGGCGGGTACGTGGTGGGGAGAAGTGGGGAAAAAATCATGCAGGCATTCGCACGAAAGCCACGCTAATTTTAGATTTGATGATTGTAGATCCTATCGATTAAGTGATTTAATGATTTTCGATTAAGTGATTTTAATCACCCAATCATCGAATCGGCAATCACGGAATCTTTTTCATTCTAAACTCTAAACTCTAAATTTTAAACTTTTTGTTATGGAGGTATTTTCAAGTTCTAATTCACCATTTTCAATTGTAAACCATCGTTTGGTGGGTGGTGGAGTAATTCATGTCGTGTGTGAGAAGAATAGGCGAGGATTGGGAGAGCCGGATATGATTATTTTACATTACACGGGAGGTACTAGTGCCATGTCTTCGGCAAAATTCTTGGTAAGGCCGGACGTGAAAGCGTCAGCGCACGTGGTGATCGGGCGGGATGGGCAGGTGATACAACTGGTGCCGTTTAATATCGAGGCTTGGCATGCGGGGAAGAGTAGTTACGGGGGAAGGTGCGAGCTGAATCATTATTCAATTGGGATCGAGCTGGATAACCTGGGGCAATTGCGACTGGAAGGGGGAAAGTTCGTGGCGGAGTGTGGTCGGGAAGTTCCCGTGAAGGAGGTGTATACGGAAGATTCGGGTGAAATGCTGACATATTGGCATGATTACACGGACGTGCAGATGCAGGTGTTGAACGAGGTGTGTGGTTTGCTGGTGGATGCTTATCCTATCGGGGACATCGTGGGACATTCTGATGTGACATCGAGGAAGGTGGACCCGGGACCGGCGTTGAGGGTGGCGGACTGGATTCGGTATTATTGATTTTAGATTTTAAATTTTAGATTGGAACTCCCTCCCCCCTTCGGGGTACTCCCTCTATAAACAGAGGGAGAGTTGGATTACTCGTTGTTTTGGGGAAACTTTTCATTCTAAATTTTAAATTTTATATTTTAAGTTCCATTCTTCGTGTAGGGCCCATGCGGGGAGTGCAGGATCATTTTAAATTTTCTGATTTATTTATTTTTAAATTTTAATGTTATGGCAAAATTTAATTCTTATTTATTAGGCAAGGTAAAGAAGTCCGTTGGTAACGTGACGATGTGTTACACGAACAAACAGAATATCGCAAAGGCGAAGATCTTTTCAAGGAGGGATAACCCGACACCGGAGATGCTTGATCAACGGGCGAAGATGAAGGTTCTGGTTCAGTTGTCTCGGAGATTGATTCCGGTGATTCGGAAAGGTTTCGTGGGTATGGGAAATGGTACGACTTCGAATGCTTTCGTGAAAGCGAATCAAGTAGCCGTGGAAGTGGACGAGAAACACGTGGCAACCATCGTGTTTGATCAGTTAAAGATGGCTACCGGGTTGTTGTACACGCCTAAGGTAACTGTAACGTACGCCTCGGAGAGTAAGATGTATTCTTTCGAGCAGGAGATGCAAGAAGAAGAGGAGGGGTATGCGTTGGCGGATGACAAGGTGTATGGCGTGTTGTTGGAAACCGTGTTGAATCGTGCCAAGATTGTTCCGTTGAGAGATCGGGGAGAGAATGGTAACACGAGTTACGCGCTTCCCGAGGATTGGGATGAGGCTAACGTGAAGGTGTATTGTTTCGCAACCTTGAAGAACGGGAGTGCGGCATCGGACAGTCGTTATTTGACGGTATGATAAGCGTGTACTTTTTTACCGGAATATTTTTCACGCTGGGATTTAATGCTTTCCTCTCACAGGTAGCTGATGATTTCGTGACAGGGGTGTTGAGTATCGTGGGAGGAGTGATTAGCTCGGTCGTGGTGGCTTGGTGTAAGAATCGATGGGAGCGGAAACGTTCCGGACGATAAGGGAAAGGGGTGGCTTCGGCTGCCCCTTTGGTTTGTAAAGTGAGGGAGGAGAGTTTTCATCATGATGAAAACTTTGATCTAATTTGCTTGAAGTTTTCATTATAATGAAAACTTTTTCGTATTTTTGGAAGAGTTTTAATTATAATGAAAATGGAGAATATAAAATATAGAGAACATTATTTGAGGAAAATAGAGCCCTTTATGGGAACGTCTTTGATCAAAGTTATGACCGGACAACGTCGAGTTGGGAAAAGTTATATTTTATTTCAACTAATAGAATTGATCCGGAAAAAGGAATCCGAGGCAAATATTATTTATATAAATCTGGAAGATATCGTTTTTGATTTTATAAAATCTGCAAAGGAGCTATATGCTTACGTGATGAGTAAATGCTTAAAAGAGAGTAAGAATTATATATTTATTGATGAGGTGCAGGAGGTTCGTGAATTCGAGAAAGCTCTACGTTCACTGGTTTTGGATGAAAATAACGATATATACGTGACGGGGAGTAATGCAAAAATGTTGTCCGGAGAATTAGCTACTTATTTGGGGGGACGGTATATTGAGTTCACGATATATAGTTTGTCATATCCTGAGTTTTTACAATTTCATGGACTTGAAAATTCGGATGAAAGTTTTAGATTATATACTAGGTATGGAGGATTGCCCTATTTGATGCATTTGAAATTAGAAGATGGAATTGTTTTTGAATATTTAAAGAGTATATATTCCACGATTATTTATCGGGATGTGGTTAGCCGATATGCTTTACGGAATACTGATTTCTTAGAGAGGTTACTTCTGTTTCTTGCAGATAATGTGGGAAGTATATTTTCAGCCAAAGGGATAAGTGATTATTTGAAATCGCAACGAGTCACGCTGGGGGTGAATCAGATCCTGACTTATATCGAGCATTTTACAAATGCTTTTATTATTTCTTGTGTTGATCGGTATGATATTGTGGGGAAGCGTATTTTTGAGGTAGGAAATAAGTATTATTTTGAAAATCTGGGAATTCGAAATGTTATAGCAGGTTTTAAACTCCAAGATCAAGGGAAAGTATTAGAAAATATTGTTTATAATCATTTGCTTTATCAAGGGTATAAGGTTTCCGTGGGAGTATTGGAGAAACAAGAAGTTGATTTTATTGGTGAGCGGGAGGGAGAAAAGGTGTATGTACAGGTTGCGTTACAATTAAATGATGAAGCAACTATCCAACGGGAATTTGGCAATCTTTTAAAAATAGAAGATAATTATCCCAAGTTTGTCGTCTCACAAGATTTATTTCATGGAAATACTTATGAGGGAATACAATATTTGGGGATTCGTGATTTTTTAATGAATGTTAGGTAAAAAAAGAGACTGAATAATCAGTCTCTTTTTTCGTATTATCTTTTCAACTTTTCAGTTAAAAGCGGAACGATCTTGCGAACATCGCCGACGATACCCAAATCTGCCACGTTGAAGATCGGGGCAAATTTGTCTTTGTTGATTGCGATGATGTATTCGGATTCTTCCATACCGGCCAAGTGCTGGATTGCTCCGGAGATACCCATGGCGAAGTACAAGTCGGGACGTACGGTTTTACCGGTTTGCCCTACCTGACGTTCGTGTCCCAATACTCCGGCATCAACCATGGCACGAGATGCGGATACTTCAGCACCGATGGTGTTTGCCATTGCACGCAACATATCGAATCCTTCTGCATTACCCACTCCACGACCTCCGGAGATCAATACATGAGCTTCGGTGATGTCAACCAAGTTCTTGGTTTGTTTGACTGTTTCAAGAACACGTACACGGAATTTAGATTTATCGAAGTTGATTTTTACATCTTCGATCGTTCCTTGCCGATTCTCGTCACGTTGTCCCATGCGCATTACGCCCGGACGAACGGTTGACATTTGAGGACGGTGTTCCTTGCAGATGATGGTTGCCATCAAGTTTCCACCGAATGCCGGACGGGTCATTAACAAATCCCGTTCTTCGGAAATTTCCAATCCGGTACAGTCTGCAGTCAATCCGGTTTCTACACGGGCAGACAAGCGCGGGCCGAGGTCACGACCGATGGTAGTTGCCCCGATCAGCACGATGCTTGGTTTGTTGTCTCGGATGATCTGGTAAATAGCCTGTGCGTAAGGTTCGGTAACGTAGGTTGCCAATTCCGGAGCATCCACACGTAACACGGTGTCAGCCCCGTAAGCAATACATTCCTGAGCTTGCGTCGTCAGGTCATGTCCCAATAACATGGCATATACTTTCTCATTTAAAGCATCAGCTAATTCTCTGGCTTTACCTAACAATTCCAGACCCACGTTTTGGATAACGCCTTCTCTTTGTTCAACGAAGACGTAAACGTTTTTATATTGTGCCTTATCCATTTCTAATTTTAGATTTAATGATTTTAGATTTAAGATTAAAATAATCCTAATCTATCCTCTTCATTAGATAATAAATTTTTCTTTCAATTTGCTGATAATAATGTCTACAGCTTCTGCAGGGTCTACTTCGTAGATTTGTCCGGCAGCTTTTACACCCTTGGTGAATGATTTGAATACACGGGTCGGTGATCCGTTCAATCCGATCTTCTGATCATCCACGGTGATGTCGTTGTAGGTCCATGTTTCGATGGGGTGGTTGTAAGCCTCAACGATTCCTCTTACAGACATGTAACGGGGTTTTACTCCGGATGCCAATGCGGTGAACACGCAAGGAGTGTCTACTTGTACCATCTGGTAACCGTCTTCCATGGATTTCTTCACCGTGAAAGTCTTGTTCCCGTCGAAAGTCAAGCTTTCCACGTAAGTCACTTGCGGTAAATCCAGATGTTCGGCGATCTGCGGGCCAACCTGTGCGGTATCCCCGTCGATAGCCTGACGTCCGGTGATCACTAAGTCGAATTCCAGAGATCTCAAGGCTGCGGCAATAGTATTAGAAGTGGCCAATGTATCGGCTCCACCGAATTTGCGGTCGCTTAACAGGATGGCACGATCCACTCCCATGGCGTATGCCTCTCTCAGGATAGCTTCTGCCTGAGGCGGTCCCATGGTGATCACGGTCACGTGTGCTCCATATTGATCTTTTAATTGAAGGGCAAATTCAAGTCCTCCCTTGTCATCGGGATTCATAATACTGGGTACACCGTCTCTGATAAGGGTTCCTGTAACGGGGTCCAGTTTGATTTCCGTGGTATCCGGAACTTGTTTAATACAAACAACGATCTTCATGTCAACTGTCTTTTACTTTAATAAATTTGCTGCAATCACCATTCTCTGAACTTCTGACGTACCCTCGTAGATTTCAGTAATCTTGGCATCTCTCATCATTCTTTCAACGGGATATTCACGGGTATATCCATATCCTCCGTGGAACTGTACGGCTTTGGTCGTTACTTCCATGGCCGTCTCTGCCGCGAATAGTTTAGCCATAGCTGCATCTGCGGAATAAGGCACTTTCTGGTCTTTTTTGTAGGCAGCTTGTCTTACTAATAAGCGGGATGCTTCCACTTTGGTTTGCAGGTCAGCCAATTGGAATTGAGTGTTTTGGAATTGACCAAGGGATTTACCGAATTGTTTACGCTCTTTCACGTATTTCACGGTTTCGTCCATGGCTCCTTGGGCGATACCCAATGCTTGAGAAGCGATTCCGATACGTCCGCCGTCAAGTGTTTTCATGGCAATACCAAAACCTTTACCTTCTTGTCCGAGTAAGTTCTCGGCAGGAACGATACAGTTTTCCATGATCAGCTCGCAAGTAGCCGAACCGCGGATACCCATTTTCTTCTCTTTTTTACCGATAGAGAATCCCGGGAAATCTTTTTCCACGATAAAGGCGGAAATTCCTTTGGTCCCTTTGGATTTATCGGTCATCGCCATGATGATATACACGTGTGCATAGCCGGCATTGGTGATGAAGATTTTAGATCCGTTAAGCACGTAATGATCTCCCTCTTTCACCGCGAAAGTCTGTTGTGCGGATGCGTCTGTTCCGGCGTTCGGTTCTGTCAGACCGAATGCTCCGATCCATTCACCGGAAGTCAACTTGGGAAGATACTTGGCTTTTTGTTCGGGCGTACCGTGTTCCATGATCGGCGCGCAACACAAAGAGGTGTGTGCGGATACGATTACTCCGGTCGTGGCACATACACGGGATAACTCCTCTACCGCCATCGTGTAAAGGATGTTGTTACCACCGGCACCGCCGTATTCAACCGGGAATGGGATACCCATAATACCAAGTTTTGCCATTTTTTGAACGGTTTCCATCGGGAATCTTTCTGATTCGTCCACTTCCGCCGCCAGAGGTTTTACCTCTTTCTCTGCAAACTCTCTTATCATTTGTAAGAAGAGTTGGTCTTGTTTTGATAGACTGAAATCCATTATTATAAATGTTTTTAATTGATCGAAGCTAGTTTTTAATTCTAAATCAACATTTCTTCAGAATTAAGGCCGTCCCCATGCCCCCTCCGATACAGAGGGATGCAAGACCTAATTTTGCTTCATTGTTTATCATTTCATGTACTAATGATACAACGATGCGGTTTCCTGATGCCCCGATGGGATGTCCCAGTGCAATTGCACCACCGTTGATGTTCGTACGTTCATTTATCCATTCTCTCGTAACGCCGTGTTGTGCCATGAGTTCGTGAATGACTCCCAGTGATTGTGCCGCGAAAGCCTCGTTTAACTCGATCACGTCGATGTCGGATAGTTTGATTCCGGCGTTCTTGAGTGCGTTGGCAATGGCTGGCACGGGGCCCATACCCATGATGGCCGGGTCCACACCGCCTTGTCCGACACCAATGATCTCGCATAAAGGGGTTAAGTTGTATTGTTTTACAGCTTCTTTCGATGCGATTAGTACGAATGATGCCCCGTCGTTGATTCCCGAAGCATTACCGGCCGTGACGGAACCCTCTTTTTTGAAAGCGGGACGTAAGGTCGATAATTTCTCTAGGGAGGTCGTCCGGTTCGGGAATTCATCCGTGTCGAACACGTGAGTCTCTTTCTTCACCTTGTACTCTATAGGCACGATTTCTGACTTGAATTTACCATTATCGATAGCCGCAATAGCACGTTGTTGCGATTCGATTGCAAATTCATCCTGTTCTTCCCGGCTGATCGCGTATTTTTCCGCGATGTTTTCAGCCGTTATGCCCATGTGGTATCCTTCGAAGGCGTCCGTCAGACCATCATACACCATGTGGTCCACTACTGTCACGTCGCCCATCTTGTGCCCGTCACGTACACGTGCCGGGAGGATATAGCCCGCATTGGACATGGATTCGGTTCCTCCTGCAATGATCAGGTTCGCCAGCCCCGATTTGATAGCGGTTACACCATTGAGCACGGCTTTCATACCGCTCCCGCATATCATGTTGATTCCGTAAGCCGGAACTTCTTGTGGGATCCCCCCTTTGATGGATGCCTGACGGGCTACACCTTGACCCTGTCCGGCGGATAGTACGTTGCCGACGATCACTTCATCAATATTGGCGGGATTGACTCCGGTTTCCGCGATAATGTTTTTTATTACGGCGGCACCCAAGTCTGCTGCTGTCATTGAAAGAGTTGTTCCTAAAAATTTGCCGATCGCTGTTCTTTTTGCTGCTACGATATAGGTTTTTGTCATTGAGGCATTGCTTTTAAGTTTTTGGAAATTATTAATTCACAGCCTGTAGCTGCTTTGATGTCATCTAAAGTAAATTCAGGGTTTAATTCTACCAGTTCGATTCCGGCAGGGGTAATGTTCATAACACCCATTTCGGTGATAATCATGTCAACTTCCCCGGCAGCGGTTAACGGCAGTGTGCATTCTTTCAAAATCTTGTGATTCCCTTTTGCCGTGTGTTCCATGGCAAGGATCACTTTTTTAGCACCTACCAAAAGGTCCATGGCTCCACCCATGCCCGGGGCTTTTTTACCGGGGATGATCCAGTTTGCCAAGTTTCCTTTCTCGTCTACCTGTAAAGCACCAAGAATGGTGACATCCACGTGTCCACCGCGGATAAGTCCGAAAGAGGTTGCGCTGTCAAAGCTGCAGGCGCCTTCGATCGCCGTGATGTAGCCACCACCGGCATCCGTCAATTCCGGATTTTCTTTACCTTCTTCCGGTTTCGGACCCATACCTAATAATCCGTTTTCGGATTGTAGGATCACGTGTACGTTTTTGGGCAAGTAGTTCGGTACCATCGTTGGCAGTCCGATTCCCAAGTTTACCACGTCGCCGTCTTTTAATTCGAGAGCTACCCGTTTTGCGATAACTTCTCTTACTTGATCTTTATCCATACCGTTTTCAATTTAAAATGCTATTTATTTTTTCTTCTAACAAATTCTTGTGCAACAAATGACGCCACGTCATCCGCATAGGTGTTCATGCCGAAACCTGCATCGTAACCCAGCTCTTTTGCCAATTCGTGGGAGATACGAGGACCACCGCAAGCCAAGATTACTTTATCTCGCAAGCCTTCTGCCTCCAGCATTTCCACGAGTTCGATCAAGTTCTTGATGTGAACATCTTTCTGGGTGACGGTCTGGGATACCAGAAGAGCGTCGGCTTTCAGCTCGATAGCTTTGGCGATAAACTCGTCATTGGGTACTTGACTTCCCAAGTTGTGAGCCTCGATCATGTCGTAACGTTCCAGTCCGTAGTGTCCGGCAAAGCCTTTCATGTTCATGATGGCGTCGATTCCCACGGTGTGAGCGTCGGTTCCGGTACTTGCTCCCACAACAACTAAAGGACGCCCGATATTTTCACGGATGAACTCGTCAGTTTCGTGCATATCCCATTTCGTTCCTTCTACTTTCGGAACATGAATACTCGTGAAGTCCACGGTGTGCGTGCAGCTACCGTAACAGTTGAAGAAGGTGTAGCCCTCGGTCAACTCTTTGTGGAATACTACTTGCGGGTTCTCGAAACCCATTTTTTTCAACAATTGTTTTGCTGCTTCGATAGCCTCATCCCCGGCAGGCACGGGCAACGTGAAACTCAACTGAGTTTTCCCGTCGTTCATCGTGTCCCCGTAGGGTTTTATTTTTTTCAGATCCAGCGTCTGGTCGAAATCATTTTTTTCGGTAGAATATAATCCTCCACTCATAATGAATTGAAAATTGAAAATGCAAAATTGAAAATTATCAATCGCATTGGTTTAAATTTTATTTTATTCACTCTCTTGAAACTTGGAACTAAAAATGACAAGTCGTCATTTTCAATTCTCAATTTTCAATTTTCAATTGCCTTTCAGCATTAACTCGATAAACGGGTTATAGTAGTTGGCGCCTTTGGCTGCAACTCCGTCAAGTCCTTTACCACCATTCTTCGGACGTTTCACGTCACCGAAGATTCCTTTTTCCAAAGCGGTGAAAAGACCTTCACGTTCAATGTTTTCAAGTAATGCGATAGCGTTGTTCAATACTTCCTTGGCACGATTTTGGATGATACCGTCCTTTTTGAACTCTACCTCGTCACCGATATTCTTCATGTTACCGAAGATATACTTGGCGTTCTCGATAGAAAGGTAACGGTCGGACATGAACGGCGTGTGGATAGCTTCCGTTGGCATACCCAATAATTGGATTCCTTGTGAAGTCCAGATTCCGATCATGTTGAAAAGTGCATCCTGAATGTGTCCGCGGAAAATATTTCCCGTCATGAATTTGGTCGGAGGCATATATTTTAAAGTGGCTTTCGGGAAAATCTCACGGGTCATTTGAGCCTGAGACAATTCCAGTAAGAATCCGTTTTCAAGAGACGGGTCCATTTCGAAAGCGTGTCCTAATCCCATTTGTTCTTCTTTCAATCCGGCGATCAAGGCTAATTGCTCGTTGATCAAGTCGGATGCCAGTACGGTGTGTGCCTGTTCCACGGCATCAGCGGTTGTCAGGTAGTTGTCCTCTCCGGTATTGATGATCACCCCGGCGAATCCGTTGATTACCCTTGACATGAACTGGTCAACCAGTGTACGCTGCATATTGATATCCCGGAATAGGATCCCGTAAAGAGCGTCGTTCAACATCACATCCAAGCCTTCCAGCGCTCCCATAGCCGCAATTTCCGGCATACATAAACCTGAACAATAGTTACATAAGCGGATGTAACGGCCTACTTCTTCGCTTACTTCATCCAAAGCCTTACGCATGATGCGGAAGTTTTCTTGTGTAGCGAAGGTTCCCCCGAATCCTTCCGTGGTAGCTCCATAAGGCACGTAATCCAACAAACTCTGCCCTGTAGTACGGATTACGGCAATGATGTCAGCCCCCTGACGTGCGGCAGCCTGTGCCTGTACCACGTCTTCGTAGATGTTTCCGGTAGCCACGATCACGTAGAGATAAGGTTTCGGGCCTTCTCCGATCGTGTTCAAGTAGTTTTCTTTCTTGGCACGGCGATCACTGATCCGTTTGATACTTGCGTCAACGTGTGGTTTCAGTGCGGCTTTAATCTTGTCTGTCGGGTGAACGGGTAGCGTGGTGATGTCCAGTGTCCCCTCTGCAACTTTCTCTGCTATTTGTTGCGGGTTCATACCGGTTTCCACGATTGCGTTTCCGAGGAAGAATAGAATTCCTTCACCTAACACGCCTTTGTCTTTGATCTCGTCTACCAGCACGTTGGGTAGGGGCACGGTGTTAGCGTCAACCCCGTCAATACCGAGCAAACGGCATAACGTACGCTCAACGGCAACGGTAGAGTATTGTTCCACGAATTTTTGTACATCGTCGGCTATCTTCCGGGCCACGTCCTTTGCGTGTGCCACTTTGGTGAAATCAAGCCCTAGTTTACTGTTCTGCATATCTTTGTTCTGTTATTAATTTCTGTTCTTCTCTTCGTCATCCAAAAACTCCTCTGCTTTGTCCAACAATTCTTCGTCAACGCCCAGAATACGGGCGATGCGCATGGCTTCTTGCGGAACGGAGTCGTGAGTATCTTCGATTAGCGAGTAATCGATGAACTCGTTTATATTGTTGATGGTCAATAGACCTTTCACGTGTTCTTTTACAAATCCTTTTACCCGCATTTTTTTACAACGGGCTTTGATCCCGCTGTAATGGCTAGTAATCAAGGAACGGGCCCCTTTATCCGTTAGGAAGTCGAGCATGGCATTCACGATCGCCTTTCCTTCCGTGGGGTTGGTGGTTCTTGCCAGTTCATCAATTAAGATCAAGGCGTTTTTACCTGCTTTCACGTCTTGAACGATGGCATTTACCCGTAGCATTTCCGAGGCATACGAGGACAGTCCACTTAATTCAGATTGCTCGTCCCCGATGCAAAGGAGAACTTCGTCAACCAAGGTAATCTCGGCTTGTTCTGCCGGAACGTAAAAACCGAATTGGAATAGTGTTTGTGCCAGTGCCACGGTTTTCAGGATAACGCTTTTCCCAGCCATATTGGCTCCGGTAATCAAACAGGCGCCTTGCTCGATGTCAATGTCAATGGCTTGGAATTTCTTGCCTTCTTGCCAAAGTACCTCTTTTACTTGTGGGTTGAATATTTTTATATAGCGAGTTGTGCTAGAGGAAATTTCCGGTTTGCACAACTGCATATCAATGGTCTGTTGGGCTTTTGCCAACAGGATATCTAAAGTTGCCGTGTTTGCCAAGGCTTCGTTAATTTCTTTTTTATAGGGATGAATCTGTTCGGATAGCTTTTCCCGGATTTGGTCTTCTAATTCCGTATGCTCGAATTGAAGTTGATCCAGTACTCGTTCTTCTGTTTTTTCATCCATTTTGAGCGTCTTCATTTTTGCCCGCAGGGCTGCCAGTTCCGGGGAATAGGCATCATACACGTAAAAATGAGGAATACGCATCTTTTCGGGATCTAGAATGTTTACTACCGGTTCCAAGTCCGGGAGTGAAACAACCGTGATATTTGCTGATAGGAGCAATTCCCGCATCTCCACGACCAGCAAAGAAAAAGCTTTTAATTCAAATAGTTCAATGTCATCCAGTATCTGTGATTCCGTCACCCGGTTCGCTGTTCCCCGGATGTCCTTCACTTGCATCAGTTTGACTTTGATCTTGGTAATGGTGTCTGTTAGTTCGGAGGTTTGTAGAATGTTGCGCATGACCTCGGTTTTGTCCAATTCTTGGGCAATTGCTTCCGGGGTACGCAAATAAGGTAATGTGTTCAAGATCCGTTTCGCCAGACCGGATTGAATTTCCAGTTTGTCGATCATGAATCTGAACCCGTTAATTTCTTCTATGGCACTTCTTAAAAACACCGCTACTAATTTTAGATTTAATGATTTATGATTTTAGATTCCAGCCGCACGGGCCATCGCTTCTAAATTCATTTTCAATTTTCAACTTTCAATTTTCAATTCTTTTGACGTCATAAACAGGAATTCCCAAGCTCTCTTGCATGGCTACTCTCAGTTCGTCGGAATCCAGACAATATCCTTCCGGAGATTGGGGATTGATGCAAACGGCCAGTAGTTTACTTTTTTGCAATACCTTCATGGTGCCGCCTTTTTTAAGGAAGGCGTAGTATGTTTCCATGGAGGCGAACATTTTGGTGAAATCACGGATGATCAGTGTGATCTCCTTGATTTGCTTCTGCTGCCGTAGGAATTGCAATAATTTGTCACTGATGGCGCCCGCCACGTATAACGTGTTCCCGTACTTGAAAACTTCGTCTTTGTTATTTTCAAGCATAAACACGGAAGGTATGTTCAGATCGTGAACTTTCCCGTTTTCGTCAATGGACCACATCCCTTGCTCGATGTCAATCAGTTGCCGGATAATTTCCGGCTCTGCTTTCTCCAAGCAAATGAGGTCATACACGTATTTTGTTTTTCTAACCAGTTGAGGAATATTACAGGATACCGCGGCTCCCGTGGCTAACACCATGGCTTCCGTCACAGCCGGAGAGCTGAGACTGAGTCGGGAGAGAGCCCCGTCGACGATGGTGGTATCCACGTCAAAACGTTTCATCCCTTGGATGAGGGTTTTCAATGATCCCGTGTCGGCAGGCCCTGATAACAAGGCTTTCCCCGAACTGACAGCTCTGGCGGTTACCAGACGTCCTAACGAGGTTTGTTGTGTGCTGACATCCATGATCTCTGCCACCAGACGTTTCGACCGGTAATGCATCTCTGACGTGATGAATATCATGTCTTCAAAGATTTCAATTTCCGGTTTGGGCGTTTGGCAAACCTGATCCCTGTTTTCCCCGTCGATGCCTATTGAGGTAAGGGCGAAACGCTTTCCCGTATTCTTCACTTTCCGAAGAATATAGTTTAAGCATTCCGTTTTTCCGGCATTTTTTGCCAGACCCACGATTGCTATACTATTGTATTTTAGAATCTCCTCGATAAACATTGGTTATTGATGATTTGTTGGTTAAGTGATTCTGTGATTTCCTGAGAAGAGACTAAATCACTTAATCGGAAATCACGGAATCACTTAATTATTTTATTCGTGATGATTTCTCTCGTTACGAGCCAAATGTTTCGGTTCGATGGAGAGCATATCGCCATTTAACAGAGCGGCAACACCTTCTTTGCGAGCTTGCTCACATTCTGGGCAGTGACACTCTTCCTTGTAATCTGTCGGTTCCGTGTAGGTTGTGATAACACCTTCGTAGTTTCTCAATACAACCCGGTTCGGAGATTGAGAGATCACGTAGTTCGGCATTACCGGAGTCTTACCACCACCACCGGGTGCGTCAACTACGAACGTGGGAACTGCGTATCCGGAAGTGTGGCCGCGTAAGTTCTCGATGATCTCGATACCTTTGGAAACCGGAGTACGGAAGTGTTCGATACCCATGGAAAGGTCACATTGATAGATGTAGTACGGACGAACACGCATTTTTACCAATCCGTGCATCAATTTCTTCATCACGTAGGTACAATCGTTGATACCTCTCAGTAACACGGTCTGGTTTCCTAACGGAATACCTGCATCAGCTAAGCGAGCGCAAGCGGCAGCTGATTCTTCCGTGATTTCGCTTGGGTGGTTGAAGTGGGTATTTAACCAGATCGGGTGATATTTTTTCAGCATATTCACCAACTCCGGGGTAATTCTTTGCGGGCATACTACCGGGGTACGGCTACCGATACGGATGATTTCCACGTGAGGAATAGCTCTCAAACGGCTGATAATGTATTCCAAACGATCGTCGCTTACCAACAATGCGTCACCACCGGACAACAGCACGTCTCTTACTTGCGGAGTCTTGGCGATGTACTCGATACATCTGTCAATACGTTCGGTCGGGGAGGCACTGTCTTTTTGTCCTGCAAAACGTCTGCGGGTACAGTGACGGCAGTACATGGAACATTGGTCCGTGATCAAGAACAACACTCGGTCCGGATAACGGTGAGTCAATCCCGGTACGGGAGAATCGCTGTCTTCGTGTAACGGGTCTTCCAAGTCTGCGCTGGCTTTGTGTAACTCCAATGCAGAAGGAACGGCTTGTTTACGTATCGGACAATGCGGGTCGTTCTTGTCGATTAAACTTAAATAATATGGGGTGATCGCCATTCTCAGCATTTGTAATGCTTTACGAATACCCTCTTCTTCGCTGGGATCCAGATCAAGATATTTTTTTAATTGATCCACAGTCTCAATTCTGTTTTTCACTTGCCATTTCCAGTCGTTCCATTGTTCATCTGTTACTTCCGGAAAAAATTCTTTTCGTCTGCTTTCAGCCATCTCAGTTTATTTATTTTAGATTTTATGATTTTAAATTTTAAATTGCCAAAGCGCTTTTTAAATTTTAGATTTTAGATTCCAGCTGTGCGGGGCTACGCTTTAACTACCCCCTCTAACTCCCCCTTACACAGGGGGAGATACGCTGCATTGTTGCATTGTGGCGTCTTCTTGCGTTTGTTTCTCCCCCTGTGTAAGGGGGAGCCAGAGGGGGTAGTTCTTTCATCCTAAATTCTAAACTTTAAACTCTAAATTTCATTAAAACTTTTATCTTTTAATTTTTATCTTTTATCTATAAAATCGCAATGCGATTTTATTTCACATACAATCTATTAAATAGTTCCCGAATCTCCTCAGACTCCCGAATGATACTCAGTGTCAGTTCTGCGTGTCCTTTGGCGTATCCGTTCCCCACGATTAAATTTATATCTTTTCCTACTCCTTCAGCTCCCAATGCCGCTTTCGTGAAGCTGGTCGCCATGGAGAAGAAATAAACGCATCCTTGTCCTTTTGTGACGAGAATCGAGGTCATTTCTGTCGATGGAACGTTTACATTGTTAATCGTTACCTCACAACCTCTTTCCCCTGCAATGGCAGTCACTTTTTTATACACGTCCATCACTTTTGTTGCGTCGGCAACAATAACGTGAGTGGCGAGATTCATATCTTTAATTCTTCGGGCGTTCTCTTCCGAGTATTCCACCACGATGACCTTTCCGTAAGGTCCAACGTTTTTCATGGCCTGGTAGCAACAAAGTACTCCAGACTTTCCTCCCCCTCCGATGATACATACCGTATCTCCTTCTTTTACCAGACGGGCCACTTGAGCCGGGGCCCCAGCCACGTCCAACACGGCTAATGCCAATTTTTCCGGAATATCATTCGGTAGCACGGCATATAAGCCGCTTTCAAACAGGATCGCTTGCGCGTCCACGTCGACCTGATCTGATGCCGGGTCAAGATGCTTGATCTTGTTTATTTTTAATGGGGTCAGGGATAAGGAAACTAGAGTGGCAATTTTATCTCCAATCTTCAGTGATTTGTCCGGGAAATTAGGCCCGATCTCTTTTACCGTTCCGATGAGCATACCACCCGATCCGGTAACAGGATTTTGCATTTTACCTCTCTCTGCCACGATAGAAAGAATCATCTCTTTCATTTTGTCCGCCTCCCCGTTACAAGCGCTTTTAATCTGCGTGTAACTGGCCGAATCAATGTTTAATGTTTGTACATCAATCAGCAATTCGTTGTCATAAATGCTCATCGTGTTATCCAGCTTTAATGCCGGTTGCGGAAGTGTTCCTTCCGGAGTAATTACCCTGTGTGTTCCGTATCTACAACCCTTGTCCATCAAATGATTTTAAATTTTAGATTTTAAATTTAATGATTTATGAAGATGTATCAAAAACTCCCTCCCGGCTCCGCCGTACTCCCTCTATAAACAGAGGGAGAGCTGGTAAATCTTCTTGAAACCGGGTAGTAATTTAACTCCTCCTCTGTTTATAGAGGAGGTGGCAGCTTTACTGACGGAGGAGTTTTTGAGACATCTTCATAAATCTTTAATTATTAAGCGTAAAGTTCAGTAAAGATCTTTCTTAAAGCTTCGCTTTCTCTCAGTTCTTGAAGAGTGATCTCTGCGTGTCCTTTCGTGTAACCGTTACCAACGATCATGGTCACGTCGCTACCAACACCTTCTGCTCCAAGAGCTGCTTTCGTGAAGCTGGTTGCCATAGAGAAGAAGTAAACAACTCCCGTGTTCTTCGTGCAAAGGATAGAAGTCATTTCCGTATCGGTGATGTTCACGTTGTTGATCGTAACGTCGCACATTTCACCATTGGTCAATTCCTCGATTTTCTCCATTACCGGAACGGGTTGAGTTGCATCGGCAGAGAATACATAGTCGCAGAAACCAAGTTTCTGTAAACGTTCGGTACTCTTTTGGCTGTGGCACAAACCGATTACTTTACCAGTAACGCCTGCACGTTTTTTAGCCTCGTAACAGCACAACATTCCTGATTTACCACCAGCACCAATGATTAACACGGTATCGCCCGGTTTAACCAATTTTGCGGTTTGAGCGGGAGCTCCGGCTACGTCCAATGCAGACAAGGCCAAGTTTTCAGGAAGATCAGCCGGGATCTTGGCGTAGATACCACTCTCGAAAAGGATAGCCTTACCGTCGATGTCTACTTGGTCGATGTCCGGGCGAATATCTTTGATTTTGTCAATGCGAAGTGGGGTTAAAGAAAGAGAAACCAAAGTTGCGATCTTATCACCTTCTTTCAAATCGATTTTGCCTTTCAATGCATCACCGATTTTCTCCACCGTACCTAACAACATACCGCCTGATCCAGTTACCGGGTTACGATGTTTTCCTTGTTTTGCAACAATGTCCATCATGATTTCAGCGATCTTTGCTTTATCACCACCAGCTTGTTGCTCGATCTGAGTGAAACTAGCTGAGTCAATATTTAAAGTCTGAACGTCGATCAAGATTTCGTTGTCGTAGATCTCGTCCATGTTGTTGTCAATCTTGTTGGCGGGTTGTGGTAATACTCCCTTTGGTTCGATTACACGGTGGGTTCCGTATTTATTTCCTTTCTTTTGCATAGTATAATTAAATTTGAAAATTTATAAATCGATTATTTTAAAGGTTTTAATCCCAAAATTTCTCTTGCTTCTGCGGAGGTGGCGATAGGACGACCTAATTCTTTGGCGATACGAACCACTTTGGCAACTAATTCACCATTGGATTTAGCCAACACGCCTCTTTCCAAATAAAGATTGTCTTCAAAACCTACTCTCACATTACCCCCCATTGCGATAGCGGGAGCTGCAAGCGTGAAAGCATGACGACCGATTCCGGTTGCAGTCCACGTAGAACCTGCGGGAATTGCGTTTACAAGCCAGCAAAGGTTCGGTACCGTGGCAGGAGTACATCCGGGAACACCGAGAACGAAATTGAATTGCATCGGGGCTCCGGGAACCTGACCTTTTTTAGCCATGGTTAATACGGTGTCAAGATGTCCCATTTCGAAACATTCGTATTCCGGTTTGATGTTGTTTTCCAACATTCTCTTTCCGAAGTCTCTCATCATCGGCATGGTATTCTCGAAAACCTCGTCTCCGAAGTTACAGGTACCACAATCCAAGGTGGCCATCTCGGGGAACAGTTCTGTCGGCTGAAGACGTTCTTCAGCGGTCATTCCCACGGCTCCTCCGGTGGAGGGAATCAAGATAACGTCCGGGCATACCTTATAAATAGCGTCGATACACTCTTTGAAGCGTGCTTTGCTTTGGGTCGGGGTTCCGTCATCTTCACGAACGTGAAGGTGAACAATAGCTGCGCCTGCGTCTACAGCGGATTTCGCTTCTCTCACGATCTCTTCTACTGTATAAGGAACGGCGGGGTTTTGTTCTTTGGTAACTTCTGCCCCGCAAATGGCTGCTGTGATAATTAATTTCTCCATAATAATAATTTAGATTATTTCTTTCTCTGGTCTTCTTTTTTCACCACGCAGGTTCCGCTTGCACGGCAAACTACGATCGGTTCTTCCAGTACGTCTGCTGCCGAAGCCGAAATGTCAGGTCTGGATGCGATTACTTTCTTTGCCTCGAAAACCATTTTCCGAGAAGAATTTCCTACTTTCACGATCTCTCCGGTAGCCTCGATATAATCTCCAGCATAAACAGGTGCCAAAAACTCCACGTTGTCGTATGCCACGAACAACCCTTCGTCACCGTCATGCATGATTAATAATTCCGTGGCCACGTCTCCGAATAAATGTACCATGTGAGCCCCGTCAACCAAATTACCACCGTAATGAGCGTCTTTTGCACTCATTCTTAATCTTATCATTGATTTTTCCATTTTCTTTAATTTTAAATTTTAGATTTTAAATTGAGAACCCATTTTCAATTTTTAATTCTCAATTTTCAATTATGAAGTCCACCATGATTGACGGAGTCTTCACGTTCTCTGCGGCGATTTCACCGACTTCAACCAGTTCGTTAATTTCGGCAATTACCAAATCAGCGGCAGAAGCCATTAACGGGTTGAAGTTTTGAGATGTCCCCCGGTAAACCAGATTTCCTGCTTTATCTCCAAGGCTGGCGCCAACCAACGCGATATCGGCTCTCAACGGTTTTTCCAACAAGTAGTCTTTGCCATCCACGTTGACGATCTGTTTTCCTTCGGCCACGATGGTACCCATTCCGGTTTGAGTCAGGATTCCTCCCAGCCCGCAACCGCCGGCACGTACACGCTCTGCCAATGAACCTTGCGGGCAGAATTCGATTTCAAGTTCTCCGCTATTCATTTGTTCGCTCGTGTGCGGGTTCGTCCCGATGTGTGACACGAAAAGTTTCTTTACTTGTTTGTTGGCAATCAATTGACCTACTCCTTTGTCCGGGTAAGCCGTGTCATTACAGATCAACGTCAGGTTCTTAACGCCTGATTTCGCTAACGCATCAACGATTTTGTTAGGGGTTCCGTTTGCGAGGAATCCGCCTACCATGATGGTCATACCATCTTTTACTTTTGATACAGCCTCTTCGATAGAAATAAATTTACTCATAGGAAGCATTTTTATATTGTTTCAGTTAAATATTTAACACATTCGCATTGATTTGTCAAATTTATATCATTTGGGGCAATAAATGAAATATTTTCAACATAAAAACGGAAATAATTCTTTATTGAGAATCATTTTACGTAGTCGAAAATAAATATCTGTCACCGCCTCTGAATTTGCGGTATTAAATTATAAAATTTTAAGATAAAAACCAACGGCTTGGTCGAAAAAATATGATTATTTCTCTGAGAATCAATTTTAAAGAGAGCGTGAAGGGACTAATTGGGTTTATTGTTCCCTTGCTGTCTGTATTCGCTTGGAGAGCAACCTACGAATCTTTTAAACAGGCAGAAAAATGTTTGGGTATTGGGAAAGCCTAAGGCGAGAGCAATTTCTGAAATTGTTTTATTCGAGCTTGTTACGAGGTATTTTGCCATGTCTATTTTTTTCAGACGCACGTATTCCCGGAGTGTTTTTCCGGTTTCTACCCGTACGAGATCGTTGAGATAGGCAAGAGATTGGAGAATGCGGTCATGGACGTACTCGATCGAGCGTAATTCGGTTTTTGTCGCGTATTCTGCCTGTAGATATTGTTCCAAAAGTTGATTGAAATACGCCAAAATATCATTATTTATATTGCAACGGGTGATGAATTGGCGTTCGTAAAATCGCAGGCAGTAATCTAGGAGTAATTCAAGATGCACGGCTAACAACCGGAGGCTGAACCGGTCGATGTCTCGTTGCAATTCTTTTTGAAAATTGCTCATGCATACTAATACGATCTGTTTTTCTCGTTCGGATAAATGAAGGGATTCGTTTTCTTGGTAGGAAAAGAACGAGTATTCGGATTTCTTACAGACGAGTGAAGTTTCGTTGAAAACTTTGGGGTGGAATGCGATGCCTAAAATGCTGGTCTGTTCCGGAGCGTCATGTTGGGTGATGTCAATAGTTTGTCCGGGTGCTTTGAATACTAACGTGCAGGATTGGAAATCATGACACCTACGCCCGTATCTGAAATCTCCACATTGTACTTGTTTGAAGTATAGAGCGTAGAAATCGCCGGAAATAGAGAGTTGACCGAGGCGTGTGGCTTCGGCTAGGTCAATAACGCTTAGGAGCGGGTGTAATGTCTTTTGCCCGATTAGCGTGTTTAGCTGACAGATGGTCTCTATTTTCTGCGTGTGGTTAGCCATGATGATATGATTCGTAAAGTCGGTAAAATTCTGCTTGTCGCTAGATAAACTCCTCCGGCCTTCGGCCACCTCCTCTATAAACAGAGGAGGAGCTGGTAACTCTTCCCGAAGACGGTGAGTATTCCAACTCTCCCTCTGTTTATAGAGGGAGTACCCCGAAGGGGGGAGGGAGTTTAAAATGATTCTTTATTTTATCACATCAATCTCTTTCAACCATTTTTCTACTTGCGGGCGGGCTGAACTTGCCGATCCGCCACTGGTGATGAATCCTTTTTTATTCGTGGCCTTGCTCGTGTTTTTCACGAAATCTTTAAAGCAATTTTGTTCGCCACCTCCACCGTGCGTGCAGAAGGGGATCACGATTTTACCTTCTAGCTTATAGCTCTCTAGGAATGTCAAGATTGGCATGGGCATCGTTCCCCACCAGTTCGGGAAACCGATAAAGATAATATCATACTCTTCCATGTTCTTCACTTTCTCTTTTAATTCGGGGCGGGCGTTGTCATTTTTTTCTTTTTTGGCGACTTCCGTGCAAGCGTGATAATCTGCCGGGTACGGTTTTGCTGTCTGAATTTCGAATAAATCTCCGCCTGTCAGCTCTTTGATATGATTCGCTATCGCTTTGGTGTTTCCGCTACGTGAAAAATAAGCGACCAGTACTTTCTTTCCGTTAGAAGTCTTTTGTGCTTCTACCTTCATGCTAAATGTTGCCATAACTGTTGCAATTATTAAAAAATACATTGTTTTCATCCTGATATATTATAAAGTTGTTCATTTTTTTATGTGATACAAATATATACGGTACGGTGAGGAATGCGTGTAGACAAATTACAGATATGTGTACCATTTTTACTGATTTTGAATATCCGGTGAAAAAACTTAAACGAGAATTGTTATTTTTGTTTCAAACAAAAGCCTTGAAAATTATGGGTGAAATATTGAAAATGAATACGATTCATGATTATCATGAATTTTTAGGAGTAAAGACTTTGCATCCTTTGGTGAGCGTGATTGACCTGTCGGAAGTACCTCCTATTCGGATGGCTCGTAAAAATTTGGGTTTTTACACGGTCTTTCTGAAAGATGTCAAGTGCGGGGATCTTCGTTATGGTCGCAAAATGTACGATTATCAAGAAGGTACTTTAGTTTTTATCGGTCCCGGACAAATCGTGGGGGATGACGATAACGGGACGAGGGTACAGGCGAAAGGATGGGCGTTACTTTTTCATCCCGATTTGTTACTGGGGACATCACTGGGGCGCAAGATGAAGGACTATTCCTTTTTCTCTTACGAGGCAAACGAGGCCCTTCACATGTCAGATCGGGAACGGGAGATCGTGATTCAATGTTTTCAAGGAATACGGGAAGAATTGGAACATGCTATTGATAAACATAGTCGTTCCATCATTACCGCTAATATTGAAGTATTTTTGAATCATTGTGTCCGCTTTTACGATCGGCAATTTATAACTCGTAAGGATGTGAATAAGGATATTCTTACCCGGTTTGAAGATTTGTTGAACGGTTATTTCGAGTCGGATGCCCCGGTTTCTTACGGATTGCCTTCTGTTGCTTTTTGTGCTGATAAACTTAATCTTTCCGCGAATTATTTCGGAGATCTGATAAAAAAGGAAACAGGTAAATCCGCTCAAGAGTATATTCAGTTTACCATTATCGATAAGGTCAAAGAACGTTTTACCGATACTTCCAAGTCCGTGAGTGAGATTGCTTACGAGATGGGCTTCAAATACCCTCATCATTTGAGCCGCTTGTTTAAGAAAATGGAGGGGTGTTCTCCTAACGAGTACAGGGTGGCATTGAATTAATCATGCCGCCTTGTTATTCTAGATTTTTAATGATCTCAGTAAAGTGTTTTCAATATCTACGATAATCCCCTCGTACCAAGCATCTAATCCTGTTAAGTCGGAGGATACTTTTACTCTTTCACCAACTTTCATGAAGATATTTTTTACCGCATAAAGATACGGAGATCAGGAATATAAACAAAGAAGCATATAAAAAGATGAGGTATTTGTGGGATAATTCTTGTATGGTTAAGAGATTTTGTCAATGGTTATATGAAGAGTGGTCGGAAAATTTTATTTTTGTTTGCCAAGAAGAAATGGTAAAGGATACTCATGTTAGATTTGAATATAAATTGAGATTTATGCGGGAAGTCATGGTTCAATATCTGCAACATCGTTTGTTGAAGTGGTTTGACGAGAACCAGAGGATATTCCCGTGGCGGGAAGATCGGGCGACGAAGTACCAGCAAATTGTTTCTGAAATCCTGTTGCAGCGCACGAAAGCGGAGACGGTGGCAAAGTATTATGATACTTTTTTCTCTAAATTTCCCGATTGGAACGCTTTGGCTAATGCTTCGCTTGAAGAGTTGGAAGAGATTATGAAACCTTTGGGATTATATCGTCACCGGGCTCGACGGTTGTATAAGCTGGGGGAAGATATTCGCCGACGGGGTGGAAGGATCCCGGGAAACGAGAACGAGTTGAGGGATTCCGGTTTTATCGGGTTATACGTGACCAATGCGTTCGAATTGTTTATCTTGAGGAATCGCAAGCCGCTTTTAGACGTGAATATGTCCCGGTTGCTGAAACGTTATTTTAAACCGGGAGATTTTATTGACGTGCGTCATGATAAGGAGATTCAGGAGTTGGCAAATGATATTATCGAGGTACGTCGATGCAAGGAATTGAACTGGGCTATTCTGGATTATGCGGCATTGGTGTGTAAAACTCGGAATCCGTTATGTGGGGAGTGCGTTCTTAATAAGCATTGTAAGTATTATGGGTTATCCCAAGGTGATGTAACCGAAGAGTCGGAGTAATAATCTCCTGCCATCTTTGTAACAAGTTTCCTTCGCTCTTGTTCGTATATTGGCGAAGGGCGATGAAAGGGCGATGAAAGGGAGGTGAAAGGGAGGTGAAAGGGTAATGGGAGATGATTACTCTGGTAAAAAGCAGGCTTTACACTAGCTTTAGGCTATGTCAACCTAGCATTCTCTTGATATTTTCTTGATAGTTCATTTAGATCAAGGAGCATTCAACAAGCATTCATCTTGCATTTATCTTCGATAAAATTGATTTTTGATACGATTATATTTGCAAGTTAGGTGTGTCGTGTAGTATTTTAGCTATCGGGTGGGATATGCTCTTGTTTGAAAAAAGGGATGGGGAGTGACGAGGGAGTTCAAGAGAGGGATTAGATCGGTAATAAAGCTAAAGAGACTTTAGAATGTATCAGAAGTCTCTTTAGTTTTATAATGGAACTTATTGTTTGATTAGTTCGCTGTCGTTACGATTTCCTGTCATGTTTTCGTACCAGTCTTTATGTTGTTCCCCGCCTGAAGTAGCCCAGTCTTTGAAATGGGGATAAGCTTTCAAAAAGTCTGCTTTTTCATGAGTATGAGGAATGTCGGTAGGGATATTGATCGCCCATACTAGGTTAGTGTTGGAATTGTAGTAGATCCCGCTTTTCCCGATATAGGAATTCCCTTCTTTCGTTTGTTCGTATGTGCTTTGTCCGAATTCTTCTGTCGGAGCGTAACCTCTCGTGTGGATTTCTTGCCATTGAGAGGCTCCTTCCTTTACAGGTTTAGCAATGAAAAAGTCAAATGCGTCAAGGGTAAGATCTGCTTGAGGAATTGAATTGCGGAATGCAATATAAAAGGTGATGTTTACCATATCGCCTTTTTGTATTCGTGCTTTGTTATCCGGATCTGTGTTAAGGAAAGCGAAACCTTTAGGAGCCTTCGTGTTGGTTCGGATGTTATCGAACCTGAATATAGGTGTATTTTTCACGCTATTACCCGGATTGAGTAACTTCATATCGGCCTCTTCCAAGGCATTGTAGGATTCTTGTTTTTCGCATTCTTCTATTTCCCCGGCTTTTATACCTTTTATAGCAAGACATAAGTCATAAGGTAGAGAGCCTCCAATGGCTTTGATGCGGATTCCGAGGATCATTTCCTTTACCATGTTTTTGTTATTGGGGTAAAGTTGCATCTTATAATTGACAACAAAGTCGTTAAAGTCATAATCCCCATAGGCCGGCCAAAGATCTTCGAACATCAAGGTCCCCCAACCGTTTTCTTGGGCAGGATAAAAAATAACTGCTTGACCATTTGCTCGGCTTAAGTTTGTTTTTGCTGAGTAGGCAAGAGGCGTTTCCATTTCTTTACTATCAGCGGGAACTGTATAAGTCACGGTATTATTGGTTATATCAAGAGATTTAGCTGCTGATAATCCTGCTTCCGTTTCGTATTTAACGTAAAGCGTGTTGATGTAGGTCGGTACGTTCAATTTGACTTGATCTATATCCTGTCCGACATAGAACGAGGCAAAAGGAGCCGTGTTTGCTCCAGTGGAAACGTACACTTTAGAGGCATGTTCCGAAGTGAAATTACAGGTCACATTTTCGGACATTTTCCATTCGAAATCAGCAGGAACGACTAATTCCGTGAATCCTGTTGTTTCTTTTTCCTTATGCTCGATATCTTTCTTGACACAACTGCTTACAATTGCAGATAAGAAGAATAAGGCCAAAATTAAGACTTTTGTTCTCATGATTAAATTTTTTGTTATTGCAACTAGACGCCGATATTGCATTATATTGCTATAATGTTGGTGTAAAGGTATGGTCTATTTTTCGAAATTCAAACTATTTAGCAATAAAAGTGCTGAATTTGTGCTTTTTTATCTGATCGTGATGAGTAATTTCAAATAAATGCAGGTGTTTGGCATGGAGAGGGGAAGGGAAAATAAAAAAAACAGTTTGAGATTGCTCCCAAACTGTTTTGTATGATGTAGGTGTTATCTTCTTATTTGATAACGCCCAATTGTTTACCGATCTTGATGAAGGCAGCCAATGCGCGATCCAGTTGTTCACGCGTGTGAGCGGCAGACAATTGGATACGAATACGGGCTTGTCCTTTCGGTACAACCGGGTAGTAGAATCCGGTAACATAGATGTTTTCTTTCTGTAATTCGGCAGCGAATTGTTGAGAAAGAACTGCATCGTAAAGCATCAAGGCACAGATAGCTGATTCTGACGGTTTCAGATCGAATCCGGCCTCGGTTAATTTTGCACGGAAATAGTTGGCATTATCCATGACACGGTCTCTTAATTCGGTACTCTTTGACAACATATCGAACACGGCGATAGATGCACCGCAGATTGCCGGAGACAAGGAGTTGGAGAACAAGTAAGGTCTTGAACGTTGACGCAACATGTCGATGATTTCTTTTTTACCGGTAGTGTAACCACCCATAGCCCCACCAAGAGCTTTACCTAGGGTACCCGTGAAGATGTCTACACGATCCATGCAGTGATGGTGTTCTGCAGAACCACGGCCTGTTTTGCCGATAAAGCCGGCAGCGTGACTATCGTCAACCATTACCAATGCGTTGTATTTTTCTGCCAAGTCGCAGATTTCGTTCATCTTGGCAATATCCCCGTCCATAGAGAACACACCATCGGTAACGATAATCCGGTAACGTTGAGCTTGAGAAATCTTCAATTGTTCTTCGAGATCAGCCATGTTGGCGTGTTTGTATCTGTAGCGTACGGCTTTACAAAGACGAACTCCGTCAATGATAGAAGCGTGGTTCAATTCATCAGAGATGATGGCATCTTCCTGACCGAATAACGGTTCGAATACACCACCGTTAGCATCGAAACAAGCGGCGTAAAGAATGGTATCTTCCGTTCCGAAGAATTGAGAGATTTTAGCTTCCAGTTCTTTGTGAATATCTTGGGTTCCGCAGATGAAACGAACTGAAGACATCCCGTATCCACGGCTGTCCAATGCTTTCTTTGCTCCTTCGATCACCGTCGGGTTAGAAGAAAGTCCTAAGTAGTTGTTTGCACAAAAGTTTAATACAGTTTCTCCCGTGGCAAGTTTGATTTCAGCATCTTGCGGGGTAACGATAATTCTTTCGCTCTTGTATAAGCCGGCGTCTTTTATGGACTGCAATTCAGTCTTTAAAAAGTCTTGAAATTTTCCGTACATATAACTAATTTTTTTGTTTGTTTTAATGGCCTCAAAAGTAATGAATTTTTGATTATGGCGTACTCGAAAATGAATATATCGTGTTTTATTTGGTAAATAAGTTTTGAAGTATTATTATTTGGGGATAAAAACTTAGAATTCTTTATAAATTGGGGCTATCTAAAAAGTCTTTTTTCAAACTCCCTCCCCCCTTCGGGGTACTCCCTCTATAAACAGAGGGAGAGCTGAAATACTCCCTGTCTTCGGGAAGAGTCACCAGCTCCTCCTCTGTTTATAGAGGAGGTGGCACGAAGTGACGGAGGAGTTTCTGAAATAAATGACTTTTTAGATAGCCCCTCGTCGATTAATTTCTAATGGCGGCAATCTCTTTCACGGCTTCGATAGCGGTATTCACGTCTTCTTCCGTCGTGAAAGCGCCGATGCTCATGCGGACGGTTCCATGAATGTCGAAGGTACCGATGACCTCGTGTACTTTCGGAGCGCATTGTAGTCCCGTACGTACGGCGATGTTGTAATCCACGTCAAGCATGGTTCCCACGTCTCCGGAATCGAATCCGTTGATGTTGAAACTTAATACCGGATTCTGGTTTTCGATGCTATGGGCGCAATAGGTAGTTACACCTTCGATGTTTTGTAAAGCTTTGCGAAGTTTATCCCAAAGTAGGATTTCCCGGTGATGGATGTTCATGATTCCTTGTTCTTGAATCCATTTTACCCCGGCATTTAGCCCGGCAACACCTAACAAGTTGAGGGTTCCGTATTCCAAGCGGTAAGGGTATTCATCCAGATGCACGGGATAAGCGGAGCGAACCCCGGTACCCCCGGCACGGGTGTGTTTGATTTCGATTCCTTCACGTACGTACGAACCGCCGATTCCCGTCGGTCCCATGAGACATTTATGGCCCGTGAAACAATACACGTCGATACCGGAGGCTTGCATGTCGAGATCAACGGCCCCGGCACCTTGACTACCGTCAACCACGAAGATAACGCCTTTCTCTTTACAGATTTTCCCGATTTCGGTCAACGGCTGAATCGTTCCCAGCACGTTGGAACAATGGGTTACGACAACAAATTTCGTGTTCGGACGGATGGCGTTCTTTATGTCGTCGGGATGTACATAGCCGTGTGCATCAAAAGGCACGTAAGTTAAATCGATGGTTCCGTTTTGGTGGTGCATGTTAAGCGGGCGCAACACGGAGTTGTGTTCCAACATGGTAGATACCACGTGAATGCCTTTCTCCACCAAACCGTTAATGATCAGATTCAAGGAGTCCGTGGCGTTATAACTGAACGTTAGCCTGTTATGATCATTCCCGCCGTTGAATAGCTTGGTTAGCATTTTGCGGGTCGAGTTCACGACTTCCTCTGTCTCGACGGCAGCATCAAACCCGGAACGCCCGGGATTTACACCATGTTTGCGATAAAAGTCGTTCATGAAATCATAAACTACATCCGGCTTCGGAAAGCTGGTTGCTGAATTGTCTAGGTAGATTAATTTGCTCATAAGATTTATAAATTTTAGGTTTTAAGTTTATAAAGTTTGTAAGGTTCGTAAAGTTTATAAGGTTGAATTCACGGGAGATTTTTGGACAAAATTTATCGACAGCTCTGTTGTCATGAACAAAGCCCCGCAAGGGTCCATAGACTTTATGGACCTTATGAACTTTATGGACTTTATAAACTTTTTCATGATTAATTTTCAATTACTAGGGCATCAGCGACCAATTCCGCCACTGTCTTTATGGTGATACCCAGTTTGTACGTGTGATTAATTTGAGTTAGCTGGTCCACGCAATTGTGGCACGGGGTCACGACGATCTCGGCTTTCGTTGCGGTGATTTGGTCGGCTTTGATTTTGCCGATTTTGAGACGACGTTCGTTGTATTCGCTCATTGCGAGGGCTCCGCCACCGCCACCACAACAGAAGTTGTCCGTGCCGTAGGGTGTCATTTCCACCACATTTGCTGCCGCAGCATTGACCACGAAACGGATTTCATTGAGAAGTCCCCCGTTTCGAACCAAGTTGCACGGGTCATGTATGGTGACAACCTTGCTATTCAGCGTTTTGTCGAGTTTTATTCTTCCACTCCGGATATATTCCCCGATGAGTTCAACCACCGTGAGAGTGTCAAAATCATACTGTGTTTTGAGATAATTGGGGCCTTCCCAGCGCATGGCTCTCGAACCGTGGCCACATTCACCGAGTACGAGGCGTTTGCCGTGCAGGCGGTGAATCTCGTCGTAAAGATTCCGGGCAATTTGAGTTGCCTCTTCATTATTACCGTTGAAATACCCGTAGTTGGTCACGTCGTAGTATTTAGACGAGAGGGTCCACTCTTCTCCTGCGGCGTAGAATACTTTTGCCATGGCAGAGATGGAAAGCGGGAAGAATTTCGGTTCCCGGGGGTTCAAGGTGTAAAAAACGTTCTTGTCGGGCTGATCCAGAAAGATTCCGGCTTTCTCGTCTTCCAGTTCGTCTTGGAGTTCCTCTTCCATCCATTGGATCGTGTCAACAAACTCTTCCGTGGGAATACCCATGTTGTTCCCTGTGTTGACCGCTGCGTCGACAGTTGCTTGGAGGGTTTTGGGTACGAGTCCCATGACCGCAAGCATTTCACGTCCTTTTTTCACGAGGAAGGGAATGTCCACCCCGATAGAACAGTGTTTCACGCAGCGTCCGCACATGGTACAAGCCCCGAACAGGGAGTCGACCATCTCGTCGCATGTCTCTTGGTTCAGTTCCCGGGCATGGAATAACGACGGGAACATGGCCCCTTGCCAAGTCTTGTAGCGTCGGTAAATGGAACTGACGAGGTCAACCTTTCGTGCCGGGATGTATTTGCCCTCTTTCATCGTGAGGTAGTACATACAACTCGATGCACACAAACCACAACGTACACAAGCGTTTAGATGGGTCTCCAGCTTGCTGTCATTCGTGTTTGAAATGATGGCGAGGGCTTTGGCTTTTTGTTCGTTCGTGATATTATTTGTCATATTGAATCGCTTTTTTAGGAGGCCATGTTCCACGCCAGCCGTAGAAAAAGCCCAAATGATACCTTGCAAAGAAAAAGTAAAGCACGTGTTTGATTTTGCCCAAGGGCATCCACACGAAAAGAAGTGCCATTATAACATAATACGCTGCCCCGAATTGTAAGGTCAGCAGGGAGTAGGTCGTCAGGAAGAGCATGATGGTGCAGAGAAGATTAGAAATGTAATCATCTGCGCACGATAGGTCTCTCAGCTCTTTTTTGGCTAGTCGCTTGATGAATAAAGCCAACCCGCAAACGGCAGCAATAAAGATGATTGCAGCCAAGATCATGACGATGAGGTTTGTTGTGCTTTCAATAGGAATCTGAAAGTTGAAAATAACCGCAAGCGTGAAAAGAAGGTACACGGCTATTGTCAGGAAGTTTCCTATATGAAAAAATATACCTGCCGTGTAAGTGGGCAGGTGTAAGTATGCTGATTCTTTTTGCATAGGTGACATAGCTCCGATACAAGAGTAACAGACTGCCTGGGTAATATTCCCTGACTTTTGCGAAAGGTCCTTGGGAGAACCGTGTTTTAAAAGTCGTACAAAATATCCCCCCAGTAGTACTACACAAAAAAGAAGTGCAGCTAACGAGGTCCAAATATACCAAGACATGGTCGTGGGTATTAGACGCACCCGTCGGGTTTCGGTAACCCGGCCACCCGACACGCTCCTCGGGCTGGTCCTAATGGGAACAATTCATAAATGTCTTTCAATTTTAATCCGGTCTCTTTACAGATGGTACGAACCATCGGGGCATTCCCCTTTTCTTCAAAATTATCACGAATGATTTTGATAATTGCCCAATGTTTGTCATTTAATTCTGTGATTCCATCTGCCTCGGCAAAGAGTTTTGCCACGTCTTCATTCCAGATTGAAGGATCGGTGAGGAAACCGTCTCCGTCCACTTCGAACGTCTTTCCTTGAATTTCTAGTGTTGCCATAATGTTTATTGGTTTTAGATTGATTTGCAATATAATAAATATTTGAAACAACAACAATGATTTTTATCGGAGTTTGACGAAATTATGCGTGGTAGTAGTTTTTCTTGCATGGCGATGAGAATTTGCGGATGAATATTGGAAAATAGTAATTGAATATTGGATGATTTTAAGGTGTAAATGTAGCAAAATAGTAAAATTTATGTCTTGTTTTGTGGCAAAAGTATTATCTTTACAATCTATAACGTATGTTTGGTTGCGAAAAATACATGAGTGTATGAAAGTCTTGCAAATTCTTATATTGCTTTTTTTGAGTGGAATGTTGGGATGTGTTCGAAATGCTAGGAGTGAGACGGCTGCACCCCCGGAAATCAAACAAGTTTTGTTTGTCAGCTCCTATCATTCCGAACAGATTTGGGGACGAAAGGTGTTGAATGGAGTGAGAAAGCAGTTGGAAAAGATGCGCTATAACGTGGATCTAAGGGTGATTTATTTGGATTCCAAGCGTTTGACGAATTTGGAGGTGAGAGAATCTTTACTGGAAACGCAATTACGGGAAATACAGGGTAAATTGGATTTGATTATCGTTTCGGATGAGGAGGCGAATAATGCACTTTTTGCGTTGGATATGCCCTTGCTGGAAGAGACTCCTATCGTGTTTTGTGGGGTAATGGCGTATACAGGAAGACCCGGTCGTGACAACGTTACGGGAGTTATTTGTGATATTGATTACGAGAAAGTATTTTTACTAGGGCGGAAGTTGTTCCCGGAAGCTCGTCAGGCATACGTGTTATCGGATCAAACGGGAGCTGGTCAGGCACATCAGGCTTTGGCCCGGAGACAATTAGCCGGGTATGCAGACCGTTTCCCGATCGTTTTCAGTGGAGATACGGCTTTTAGCGTGAATGATTTTTTGGATGAACTTCGGAACGTGTACCCGCTTTCTTTCGTGATCTTGACCACGTGGCAGCAGGAGAAACAGGGAACGTATCTTGATCCGGATATTTACTATTCTATATATGCCAGTGAATGTCCCGTGCCGATTCTCACGGTTATTGATAACGGTTTGGGAAAGGGGATATTCGGGGGGATCGTCACGTTTGCCGACCAGATGGGGAGGCATGCCGGTAGTATTGCGGTTCGGATTCTGAATGGCGAACGGGTGGAATCAATACCTGTTGATACTGTTTGTCCCGTGCCCGTGTTTGACGATAATCAGTTAAAAAGATGGAGGGTTGACCGGGCAGAACTCCCTGCCGGATGTTTGATTTTGAACGAGCATGTGTCGTTCTGGCGTGTTTACGCGAATTACATTATTATTGTCGGGATTGCGTTTGTCCTGTTATTGTTGTTGGTAACATTTTTGATTTTGTCGCATTTGAGATACAGGAGGATGCTCCATAAAAGTGTTTACTTGGAGAAAGCAACGCAACAGATTGCGGATATGTTGAAGAAGAAAACAGAATTATTGACCAACACGCTGTCTTCTATGAGCGAGGGGATTTTAGTCGTGGACCGGGATTTGCGGATTGTCGAGTTGAATTATGCTTCCTTGGTTGGCTTGGGATGTGGAAGTGACGTTATCGGTAAGCCTTTGAAGGATGTTTGTGAAATAAACCGGAATGGCACGGGGGAGGGAATAGAAGAATTAGCATGGAAGGTTATACAGGATGGGAAAAGGCAGGAGTTGGCGTTAAATACGGTGCTAATCCCGTGTGGTGCCCCCGTGCAGCAGGTGGCAGGGAGTATTTCTCCCTTGCTGAACGAGGGGAATGATGTGAATGGAGCCGTGATCATGATTCGGGATATATCTCGTGAGTGGCGGCAACAAACATTTTTAAGAATTTCGATAAATGCTTTGCAGGCATATTCATGGTACTACGATGTTGAACAAGACGTGTTGAGAATGGGGGAAGGTTTTTGGGAGGATGAATCCTTGAAGGAGGGATTGAACACGATTGATAAGCTGATTGATCATATTCACCCGGATGATCGGGATGAGTTGCGTTCGTGTTTGGAAAAGATCAAGAGGCATGATCTTCGGGAATTTGTTGGCGTGTTCCGGGTGTATTATCATCGTACGGGACGGTATCGTTGGTTGGAAAGCCGTGGCATTGTCGAGACGGTGGAGATGAGTAACGGGCGAAAAGTCATGTACGTGTATGGCATGGGGATAGATATTAGCCGTTACAAGGAGACGGAGGAAAAGATGGCATTGGCCATGCGTAAGGCCGAAGAGTCCGATCGATTGAAATCGGCGTTTGTTGCGAATATCTCGCATGAGATACGTACTCCTTTAAATAATATCGTGGGATTTGCCAATTTAATGACGGAAGAAGGGTTTCTGGCGGAAGAAAAGAAAGTATTCAGTGACACGATTGCCCATAATAGCCGGGCATTATTGGGGTTGCTGGATGACGTGCTGGATCTTTCTCGATTGGAAGCCGGGATGGATAAAGTGTTTTTCCGTGTTTGCGATATGTATTTCTTGGTACATTCCATGGTGGATGTGGGGCATTTGAACGTGGCGGAGGGCGTTGAGCTGGTGAACAAGGGGCCGGAAAAGGAGCTGTTGGTCGTTACGGATGAGGTGAAGTTAACGAAGGTGTTTATGAATCTGGTCGGAAATGCCAAGAAGTTTACCACGAAAGGGCATATTGCTATCGGGGCCCGGGTGTCCGAAGATGAAAAATGGATTGAGTGCGTGGTGGAAGATACCGGGATCGGTATTTCTCCCGAAAATCTGGAACATATTTTCGATCGGTTTTATAAGGTGAATGAGTTTAAACAAGGCACTGGGCTCGGGCTTTCCATTTGCGAGGCTATTATAGAACTTCTGGGAGGCTGGATCTGGGTGGAGTCAACTCTAGGCAAAGGAACGACGTTTTATTTTAGAATTCCTTACCGGAGACCGGAAGAGGAGGATATATGATTAGTCCTGTGAGAATCGTGGTGGTAAGGTTGTGGTTTCGCTTTTATTTCGGCCTCATTGCCTGTCACTTCCGTATCAAAGACACTCGCTGAACGTCTTTGATACGTCTTTGATACGAGAATGATACGTCATTGATCCCTGTCTTCTACCTGAATTCAACGGGTTTTGTTGGTTTGTTTATACTGAATTCCAGTCGACCTGTTTATGATGTTCGTATTTAAAGAGCTTAAATACAATGATTTATTTTTTAAGATAAAGTGACCACTTTTTGAAGGAGAGGTGACCACTTTGGTGACCAGTTGGTAGCAAATAAAGTGTAAATGATAGCAAATATGATATTTTTATACCTTGTTTGTCTGAATATGCTTATGATTTGAGATGGCGTGTCTAAGTCGTTTTAAAACAAGTGTTTATTTAATAGAAGGCTTGAGCTTTTGCATGAAAATTGAAACTTGCGGGTATGAAAAAAACCAGTATTTCTACTGGCTTTCAGCTTCTTGGCTCCTCAGGTAGGACTTGAACCTACGACCTACGGATTAACAGTCCGCCGCTCTAACCAACTGAGCTACTAAGGAATTTTCTCAAAAGCGATGCAAATATAGGGGTTTTCAGGAGAACTGCAAAATATTTGCAAGAAAATTTGAAGAAAAATGTGGATCATGGCTATTAATTCGTGAAAATGGGAGAGCGGCACGATGAAAAATTGTAGTTTTGTGGATCAATTAAAAAATGACAGCTATGGATTACATGAAAGAATTGAACGTGGCCATCACGGTTTGCGATAAAGAAGGTAAGATTCTTCAAATGAACGATAAATCCCAAAAAACGAATCACGGCGATCTTGTTGGGCAGAACGTGTTGGATTGTCACCCGGAGCCTGCCCGGACGAAGTTGGTGCAGTTGATGGAAGAACACGCCACGAATGCTTACACGATCGAGAAAAACGGCGTGAAAAAATTGATTTACCAGACCCCGTGGTACGAGAATGGCGAGTTTATGGGGTTGGTGGAATTTTCTTTGGAGATTCCTTTTGAAATGCCGCACTACATCCGTAAACCGAAAATGGAATAGAAATTTTGATTCGTTTGTAAAACTTTTTAATGGTTAATAAGGTATAATCGGGATATAGATGATAACGAATATACCTTATTAACCATGGAAAAGAAACAGAAACTTACCACCGAGGCCGGCGCTCCGGTCGGTGATAACCAAAACATCCAGACAGCGGGACCTCATGGGCCGGCTCTCTTGCAAAACGTTTGGCTGATCGAGAAATTGGCTCATTTTAACCGGGAGCGGATTCCGGAACGTATCGTGCATGCTAAGGGAAGCGGGGCGTTTGGTACGTTCACGGTGACGAACGATATAACCCGTTACACGAAAGCAAGTATTTTTGCCAAGGTTGGCAAGAAAACTGACGTGTTCATGCGTTTCTCCACGGTTGCCGGAGAGCGGGGAGCTGCCGACACGGAACGGGATGTCCGGGGATTTGCCATGAAATTCTATACTGACGAGGGAAACTGGGATCTGGTCGGGAATAACACGCCTGTTTTCTTTATCCGGGACCCGTTGAAATTTCCCGATTTTATTCACACGCAAAAGCGAGACCCGAAGACGAACTTGAGAAGTAACACGGCGATGTGGGACTTTTGGAGCTTGTCACCGGAGTCGTTACATCAGGTTATGATTCTGATGAGTGACCGGGGTATCCCCCAGGATGTCCGTCATATGCACGGTTTCGGAAGTCATACGTTTAGTTTTTATAACGAGTATGACGAACGTTGCTGGGTGAAATTCCATTTGCGTTGTATGCAGGGAATTGCGAACTTCACGAACGAGGAGGCGGAAAAGATCGTGGCGAAAGACCGGGAACATTCCCAGCGGGATTTGTTCGAGAGTATCGAGAAAGGAGATTTCCCGAAATGGAAAATGTGCGTGCAGATCATGCCGGAAAAGGACGCGGAGACGTATCGTTTTAACCCGTTCGATTTGACAAAAGTGTGGAGCCACAAGGATTATCCGTTGATCGAGGTGGGGGTGATCGAGTTGAACCGGAATCCGGAGAATTATTTTGCCGACGTGGAGCAATCCGCTTTCAACCCGGCTAACGTGGTACCGGGAATCAGTTTTTCACCGGACAAGATGTTGCAGGGACGTCTGTTCGCTTACGGGGATGCTCATCGCTATCGTTTGGGGATTAACGCGGATTCCATCCCGGTAAATGCGCCTCGTTGCCCGATGCACAATTACCATCGGGACGGAGCCATGCGAGTGGATGGTAACGGTGGCGGCGCGGTGAACTACGAGCCGAATAGTTTCGGTGGTCCGGTAGATAATCACGCTTATAATCAACCGCCTTTCGATATTCGGGGAATGGGCAGTCATTACCAACAAGATAAGGATTACTACACGCAACCGGGTGACTTGTATCGTTTAGTACCGGAAGACGAGAAAATGCGGATACACACGAATGTAGCCACGGCGATGGAAGGGGTTCCCGTGAATATAAAAGTGCGGGTGGCGGCACGCTTTTACCAAGCGGACGAACGTTGTGGTAAAGGGATTGCCGAAGCGGCAGACTTGGACATGAAAGAGGTGCTTGCCGAGGTGAAACGCCAGCAACAAGAAGATTAATAATAATTTTTACTGACGGACGGCTGGGGGATATGTTGTGTGTTCTGGAATAATTAAAGGTTGAATTTCCCCAACTGTCCGTCTTTGATTGTGTCCTGTAGAAACGAGAGTGTGACGATTTTTGGGTGTTGCGTGTGTTATTATTGTTGTTATTTATGATTTTTTCGCTTTTTCGGTATGGAATAAAAACCTTTTTTTGCATAACAGTGAGTTTGTATTGAAATAATGCCTATTGTCTTATGCCAGATGAGTTGATCCTTTTCGAAAAAATGCAACGGGGAGATACCTCCGCTTTGGAGTACTTTTTTCGAGAGTACACGGATATGTTGTATTATCGTGCGTTTGGTTTTGTAAAGGATAATTTGGTTGCGGAGGACATCGTGCAGGAGGTTTTCATTCGTTTCTGGCAATTGCGGAAAAATTTGAAGATAACGGATTCTGTTCCCGGCTATTTGTGTAAGGCTGTGGATCATCGTTGCCAAAATTATTTGGAGCATTTGAAAGTGAAGCATCATTACGAGGAAAGTCAGCGGTGGGAGATCATGGAGGAAGAAGTTCCGGAGGATGAAGAAGAGTTGAATATCATGCGGGAACGCTTGAACGTGTTTGTTGACTCGTTGCCGGAGAAGTGCCGGGAGATATTTATTCTGGCCTGTATTGAGGGATTGAAGTATAAGGAAGTGGCGGAAAGATTGGATGTTTCTGTTAATACGGTCAAAACGCAATTAAAAAGTGCTTATAGTAAATTGCGGACCGAATTCAATGAAAAGGATTTGGAAATCATTGCATTACTTATTTTCTTAGGATATATGTGAAAAAAGATCCTTCTTTTTTCACCCTTTTTTTTCTGTTACCTGTCATTAGTGTGTTTGAAAGAATGCAATAAGAATGTAAAGACGGGTTTTGAAAATGGAGAAAGAACAGTTACATAAGAAGTTGGATGATTTCTTGTCGGGTAGTAACAAGGAAAAAGTGGATAAGGAATTATTCTCTCTACTGGTCCGTATGGATGAGTGCCGGAAAAAGGCCACTCCACCGGATAAGGATCGTATGTGGGAACAGGTTTGCCGGACGTTGAAACATTCTCGGAGAAGAGAGCTGGTGCGAAGATGGGTGGTGGCGGCAGCCATCGTGATGCCCCTGACTGTCGGTATCTGGTTTTATGGTCATCATTCCAACGAGGTCGTTCCGATGTCGGAGAACGTGGGGAAACGTCATCAAGTATCGCTTACCTTGAATGACGGGCGGGTGCTTCAGGTGCAACAATGGAGTGGCGATTCGGTAATTCAAGAGAGCGGAACCGGGATTTTGGTGAGTGCCGGGCAACAGATGATTTATCAGGCGGAGAACGTGCAGTTGGAGGAAGAGATCTTTAACACGTTGAGTGTTCCCCGTTCCACGGAGTATCAGGTGCAATTGTCCGACGGGACGCGGGTATGGTTGAATTCGGAATCGGAATTACGTTACCCGGTTGATTTTGTCGGTACGGAACGCAAGGTTTTCCTTAAAGGAGAGGCTTATTTCCAAGTGGCGAAAGATGCCACGAAACCTTTCCGGGTGATGGTGAACGATATGCAGGTGGAGGCTTTGGGAACCGAATTTAATATCAATGCTTATCGGGATGACGATTGTTTGCGTACGACTTTGGCTGAAGGGAAAGTTCGGGTGTCCTATCCGGATACTCGTCAGGAATGTATTCTTGTACCGGGGGAACAGGCTGTTTTGAAGGAAGGGGTGATCACGACCGGACAAGTAAATGTTGATGATATTATTGCTTGGAAGAAGGGGCGTTTCGTGTTTAGCGATATGTCTTTAGAGGCTATTGCCCATCAATTGGAGCGCTGGTATGATGTGGAGATTTGTTTTGATGATACGGTGGCGAAATATTATCGCTTTACCGGGGTTATGAAACGATATAACGAGCTGGAACAGGTGTTGGGATTAATCGAGGAGACGACTAATGTCAGGTTCAAGGTGGAGGGACAACAGGTGAAAGTATTTCGTAATTTATAATATGAAAACGGTAACCGTTAGTGCGATTACCGTAAGTGTGTTTTAATCGGCCGGACACAAATTGCAGTAGGCGTCCGGTAATTGTTAAACCCATAACTACAAATGTATGAATTTTTTATTGAAAACATGGAGGTTTATGAAATTAACCGTTTTTTTAATCCTCTTTGGTGTTTTGAGATTAAGTGCCGACACTTATGCTCAAACGGATAGTATTAGTCTCGATCTAAGTAATGCAACTTGTAAAGAAGCGCTTGACGCGATAAAGAAACAGACGAAACTGGACTTTTTCTACAACAATCAAGAAATTAATGCCGTGGGGAAAGTTTCGGTTCGTTGCCAGAATATTTCCTTGGATGAGGCTTTGCGGCAAGTCTTGGGAAAGAATTTCACGTTCCGGATTGTTGATAACACGGTTGTTATCCGTCCGCAAGAAACGAAACCGGACCCCGTGCAGCAACGGGTTGCGAAAGGGGTCGTTGTGGATGTTCAAGGATTACCTTTGCCGGGGGTGACCGTTTTACTGAAAGGCACGACGTTGGGAACTTCGACAGATATGGATGGAAAATTCACTCTTTCTTTTCCTAATACGGCCGGTACGGTTCTGCAATTTTCTTTCATCGGAATGAAAACGACTGAAGTGACATTCTCCGGGCAGGCGGAGCTAAAAATTGTGTTGGAAGAGGAAACTACCCAAATGGACGAGGTGGTGGTGACCGGTATTTTCGAACGTAAATCCGAAAGTTTTACCGGTTCCGCGACGACATATAAGAAAGAGGATTTGAAAATGATGGGATCGCAAAATATTTTGCAGAGTTTGAAAACGCTGGACCCTTCTTTTCATATTACCCCGAACAACGAGTTCGGTTCCGACCCGAACAAATTGCCCGATATTGATATTCGCGGTAAAACGAGTATTGTCAATCTGAAAGAGGATTATGCCGTTGACCCGAATCAACCCTTGTTTATCTTGGATGGTTTTGAAGTAGATTTACAGACGATTGTCGATTTGAACATGGAGCGGGTGGCTTCCGTTACGATTTTGAAAGATGCTGCCTCCACGGCAATTTACGGTTCCCGTGCTGCCAACGGGGTGGTGGTCGTTGAAACTAAGCGTCCTGCCCCGGGAACCTTGCGTTTGTCTTATAATGGAGATCTCACGGTTCAGATGCCGGATCTCAGCGACTACAATATGATGAATGCCGCGGAGAAGTTGGAATTTGAGTGGCTGACGGGCTATTACACGAAGACCTCGAATGAAGAATATCTGGTCGATCGAATGAATCTTTACAACCAGCGGTTGAAAAACGTGCAGAGCGGGGTGGATACTTATTGGTTGAGTGAACCAGTCAGGACGGGGTTTTCTCATAAGCACAATATGTATGTCGAAGGGGGAGACGATGCTATGTTGTATGGAGTCGGGTTGAGTTATAACGGAACGCAGGGGGTGATGAAACAATCCGGACGTGATGTTTTGAGTTTCAATATTGATTTGCGTTACCGGAAAGGTAAATTCAGTTTTGATAATAAATTCACGTTGGATTACACGGAAAGTCAGAATGCACCGCAAAGTTTTTCGGTGTATGTACAGACGAATCCCTATTACCCGAAAGATTACGAAGGTTCCGTACCGAAGTATCTGGAAGAGTCTTCGGTTGATGGTGGTTTTTGGTCGATTAAAGTAGAAAATCCTTTGTACAATGCCAGCTTGAATTATTTGGACGATGCGAAAGAAATCTCTTTCCGCAACAATTTCCAGATGGAATGGCGTCCCATGGATGGGATCATGGCACGGGGAAGAATCAGTCTGACGAAAGGTAATAATAAAAGCGAAAAGTTTAAGTCTCCTTTCCATACTGATTTTGACGAAACGGAAAAGACGGAACGGGGTTCTTACACGAAATCAACAACCGATCGCTGGGGATATGACGGGGACGTGACCGTGACGTATGGAAAATTGTTGGGGGATGTACATCAGGTGAATGCCGTGTTAGGATGGAACTTTTCTTCTACACGTTTGATCAATGATGCTTTTACGGCCATCGGTTTCCCGGATGATAACGTTCCGAATCCCGCTTTTGCCAACGAGTATGCCACGGAAAGTAAACCGTCGTATAGTGAATCGACTACCCGTAGCACGAGTATCTATCTGAACTTAAACTATGCTTACAACAATCGGTATCTGTTGGACGTGAATTATCGTAAAGACGGATCTTCGGTATTCGGGACGAATAAGCGCTTCACGGATAGTTGGTCTGTCGGGGTGGCTTGGAATATTCATAATGAGGCTTTTATCGGGGATTGGGTGAACTGGTTGAAATTGCGTTTTTCAGTTGGTAATCCGGGAAATCAGAACTTCTCTGCCTATAAGGCCTATACGACTTACGTGTATAATACGAACCTGCAAAATGCTTTCGGGATGGGAGCTAATGTTTCCGGTTTCGGGAATCCCGATCTGAAATGGCAGAAAACGATGGATTATAATTTGGGATTGGATTTGACTGTGTTGAATAATCGTTTGAAGATCAATACGGATGTCTATTGGAAAGATACAGACCCCATGTTGGTAACTACTTCAATTGCCTCTTCCACGGGGCGTGATTCTTATATCACGAATCTGGGAGCGCAGCGTACGAAAGGAGTTAGTTTCAATGTTGTCGGAACTGTTATGGAAAAGGCGGAGGATCGTCTTAACTGGTCATTCTCTTTGAACGGGCGGCACCAGAAACAGACGTATCGTAACATCGGTGCGAGTTTGGAATTGCTGAATGACGAGTTGAAATCTACTTCCCTGACACGTTACCGGGATGGAGGTAGCCCGACTGATATATGGGCGGTTCGTTCTGCCGGTATAGACCCTATGACAGGATCGGAGATTTACATTAAAAAGGACGGGAGTTATACTTTCGATTATGATATAAATGACGAGATGGTGGTGGGAAACACGGAACCTTTGCTGGAAGGTGTGTTCGGTACCAACCTCTATTATAAAGGTTTTTCTATTAGTGCTTATTTCCGTTACCGGATTGATGCCGACTATTTTAACACGGAATTATATAACCGCATTGAAAATCTGAAGACAACGGAAATGACCACTTATAATCAGGATAAGCGTGCCTTGTATGATCGTTGGCAAAAACCGGGGGATCATGCTCAATATAAGAAAATCACTTCAACGGTTAGTGATAATGAAACTGCCCCGATGACTTCCCGCTATGTTCAGAAAGAGAACACGCTTAGCGGTGAGTCCATATCTTTAGCCTATGAATTCGGGGAACAGAAATGGTTGAAAAAAGTGTTTTTAAAGAATATGACGATACGTGCCAATATGAATGATGTTTTCCGTTGCTCTACCATTAAGGCAGAGCGGGGTACTTCTTATCCATTTGCACGGACTGTTTCTTTTTCTGTGAACATGACATTTTAAGCACGAGTAAAAAATGAAATTATGAGAAAAACGATTATTATATTGACAATTCTGGCGGGAGGTTTATTCTTCGGGGGCTGTAATAGCTGGCTGGATGTGAAACCTTACGACTCGATGGCAGAAGATCAGCTTTATTCCACGGAGAACGGGATACAGCGGGCATTGAATGGCTTGTATTTGAGTCTTGCATCGAATGACTTGTATGCAGAGAATTTGGGAGGTGGTGCTATTGATGTGTTGGGGCAACGGTATAAGTTGTCCAGCGGGCATACGTATTACGATTTAAATGAATATAATTACACGAATGACGGACCGAAGGGAACCTTTGAAGCGATTTGGAAGGCGGCTTATAAATTGATAGCGGATTGTAATGAGTTTCTGGAAAAGGTACCCGAACATCAAGATTTGATGTCACAAGCCAATTACAGAATGTCGATGGGAGAGGCTTTGGCTATTCGTACTTTGTTGCATTTTGATATGTTTCGAATTTTCGGGCCGGTGTACTCTGAGGCGAATAAGAAAGAATCCTCCATCCCTTATTACAATATGGTGACGGATGTCACGCAGCCTATTCTTCCGGCAGACGAGTTGGTTGAACATTTATTCGCGGATATTGATTCGGCTATCGTGCTTTTGTCTGAGGATGTGATTTTGACAGAGGGTATTGTCAAAGATGAAGATTTTTGGGATTATCGTAACCTGCGTTTGAATTATTATGCCGTGTGGGCGTTAAAAGCCCGTATGTGCTGGTATTTAGGAGATGAATATGCAGATGAAGCATACCGGATTGCAACAACCTTGTTGGAAGGCAAAGATCCGAAGACTAACGAGGCGAATAATTTTAATACGGCCTTTACTCCGGTTTCGCAAACAGTTGCGGTAAAAGATCGGGTTTTCTTCTGTGAGGAGTTATTTGCCTTACATAACATGAAGCGTACGACTATGTATAAAGAGTTATTTAGTTCCGATTTGGAAGATGATAATATTTTATTGTCAACCGAGAGTTATATAAATAAACTTTATGATGAACCGAATGATTATCGTAAGCATTCTTGGGAAGTGGCTACCGGGCGGCAGACTTCCGGTCTGATGGTGTTTGTGAAGTATGCAGAACAAACGGAAAATAGAAGTGATCCTTATTTATATGAAATTCAGTCAATGTTACGATTGAGCGAGCTTTACTTGATTGCCGCGGCGACAACAAATGATGATGCGGTGGCTTCTTCTTGGTTGGAGAAATTGCGTATGATTAGAGGGTATCAGTCAGGAATGGTGGGGACGGATGTTCAAACAACGTTACGGCAGGAGTGGGAGAAGGAATTTTATGGAGAAGGACAATATTATTACTATTTAAAACGTAATGGTATTACTTCTGTTTCCGGCCCTAATGGCTCCAAGAAACCCAATTATATTATTCCATTACCTGAGAGTGAAACTGATAACAGACGAGATTAAGAAGAATGGATTATGAAACAAATATTGATATTTTTAGGAATTGTTTTGCTTTGCTGGAGTTGTGAAGAAGACAAATTGGATTTGTATAAAGGTTCGGATAGCATTTATTTCTGTTACCCGAAGGTGACTTCTGGAGTGTCTAACGTGTATATGGATACAACGGTCTTTTCTTTTGCCATGTATAATGTGCCGGATACGATTGTTAGATTGTCTGTCAGGGCTTTAGGGGATATGGTTGACCGAGACCGTGCATTTAAGGTGAAAATTGAGAGTGCGACGGCTGTGGCCGGAACGAATTATGACGAGTTACAATCTGAGTATATCTTGCCTAAGGACAGCGTGTACGGGGAAATTCCTATTCATATTTACCGGGAGGGCTTGGGAGATGCTACAGTTTCTATCGAGTTGCGCTTGGTTTCTAATGAATATTTCCTGCAAAATATACCCCATAAAATTGTGGACAAGGATACCATCGATGTTACTCGTCACGTGTTGATGTTTACGAGTAAACTAACTAAACCGTCCATGTGGATGGAATCTTTTTTGGGATATTTCTCTGAGGCAAAATTTAATTTCTTTAATCAGGAAATGGGATTTGAGGCTACCGATTGGTTTAGTTCGGATAATGAAATAAAAAGTAGTATTGGCAATAAAATATTAATAGCGAATGTTTATTTTGCCAATTACCTGAATGCGATTATAGAGGCCGGAGATCCGACGCAGATGCCTCAAGATCCGGAAAATACGAATGAAGCGGATAAGGGATACATGACGTTCCCCGGTGTGGAGATACCGGAAGATTGGCCTGTTGCATCTGAATTGAATACAAACAATTAAAGGAAGAAGTGTATGTTGAAATATATTTATATCGGGTTAATAAGTTTGTTGTTGGCAGGAGTACTGAATTCTTGCTATGAAGACAAAGGTAATTATAGTTATAATTGGGTGCAGGATATCGATCTGACAGAGGTATTGAAAGATACGACGGTTGGGCGTGGTCATGTGTTGTATCTTGAAGTCGACTTGAAAAAACAAGTTTTGGGAACGGAGGGTAAGACTGAGGTCGCTAATCCGGAGGATTATACTTTCGAATGGAAGGTTATCACGGGTGATGGAGATGTGGTGTTAAGTACTGAGAAAGATTTGAATGAGACGATAGACTTGGCGAGCGGGGTTAGTTATCAGGTAAATTATACGGTAACAGAAAAAAAGACAGGAGTATCTTGGATCACTGATTTTAAATTGAATGTGGTCGAGGAACTGAAAGGTGGATTTATCTTTATGACGGAAGATGCAGACCGTAAAGTTGATATTGAAATCTATGCAGATGATACGGAAGGAAATAAGGTTCATCGGACCGGTTTGTTGAGTGGTTCGGGATTCCCTTATTTGTCCGGAGGGGCAAATTCCATCGTTTATACAAACGTCAAGAATTGGGGCGGGAAAAGGCTATGGGTGGCTACCGGAGAGGCTACCGGTTGGTTGAATATGCCTGATTTTTCATGGGAAGAGAAGAATATGTTGCGTATGATTATGTTGACACCCCAGCCGGTTAGTTATACTATGAAGTCCATGTATTATTTGTCGAATCAATTTATGTATTTCTTTACCGGGGAGGGGAATGTGCATCTTTTGACTTCTAGGAGTATTCTTTCGGCTGATGTTACTTATGTGAATAATAAAAAATTCAAGGCTGCTCCTTATTATGGAGGTGCTAGTAGTAATGCGGCAATTTTATTTGATCAGGATCGGGGACGTTTTGTGTCCTATGCAATGAAGAGTGGTGGATTTGTTACAGAATCCTGTTATGACATGAATGACGAGTCGGCACTTCCGAATTCGGATTTGTTGTACATGCAACGGGTGACGAATGAGGGGACAGTAGCAATTGTGAAAGATGAGGATGGGAAATATCAGCGTTGTCAGTTTAGCATAGAAGAAAATCCGACGGGTACGTTCAAGGGACATTTGGATCAAATGGAAGAGTTGAAAGGTAATGCAGCCATGATCGAGGGGGCTGAATACACGGTTATTGATTGGATGAACGGTTTCTTGTATTTCTCTGTTGGTAATAAGTTATATACTTACCGAAAAGGAATTGATGAATGTGTAGAAGTTAATGTACCGGATGTGAGTTTTGATGCTATCGTTTCTTTGAATATCGTTACAAGTGGTGATTATAGTTCGAATATTTTTGTTGCAACTTATAGCGAGGCGAATGGCGGAAAAGTGTATCGGCTTACTCCGGAGAGTACCGATAGCCGTAATTTGACCGTAGAGGAAGTGATTGACACGGAAGGTGCTGTAAAATGTATAACTTATTGGTAATATTATTGATATGAAAATAAAATTAGGATTGATTGTTTGTTTGCTGGTTTCTGGGGTGCTACACGCCCAGAAACCGGTAACTGTGGAATGTAGTGTCGGAGAAGGGGTAGGAACGACTATTCAGTTGTTCGGAGTGGATAAAGGAGAGAAAAAAGTGCTGGCAAGTGCTTCTTATAACCAAAATGGTTATTATGGTTTTAGTTTTATCCCGAAATACGAAGGTTTTTATGTCGTGGGGGATGGTAGGCTTTATGAATACCCGCTTTATCTGAAAGCGGGGGATGCCGTTTCACTTTTTATGGATAAAGATACGGTGTATCTGACGGGTAAACATAATACGGCTGAGAATAAGGTGTTGTATGAGTGGGTAAATCTTTCTAAACGGGTGTGTGAAAAATCGACATATTTCATGCGGGTACGTAATAGTACGTATGAAGATTTTTTTCCGGACTTTGAAGCCTTACTTGCAAAGACAGAACCGTTTTGCAAGAGTATTAAAACGAAAAATACTCGTTTCAACGAATTGATGAAATATTTTGTCGGCTGCGAGTTGGATCGGTTTGCATTGAATTTTATTTATACCCCGCGTTCTAAGCATCCTTCTAAAGAACAGCGTATCGCCTATTATAGTACCATTACGGATAAAAATAAGTTTACGGATGAGAGGGTTTTGGAAATGCCTGATGGAATGAAACTTTTGAAATCGTACATGATGTTTTATTGTTTGGAGAATGGGAAAAGAGGGGGAGAGTTACAGGAGGCTCTATCTGTCATTCCCAGTAAGAAATTGCAGGGTGAGTTGGTCGTGAATCAGGCGAAAGGTTTCGGGCGTTCTTATTTCGAATATTTGGAGTTTATGGAGGAAGCTAAAAAATATGTGGATGCCGAGCAATTGAAAGAGTTGGAAGCTAAGGCTTCTGCCCTCTACGAGGCCAAGAAGGGGGAGAAAGCAATAGATTTTGCCTATCCGGATGCCGAAGGTAATATACACTCTTTGTCCGACTATAAGGGGAAAGTAGTCGTGGTTGATGTATGGGCAACTTGGTGTTCGCCTTGTCGGGGAGAATTACCGCACTTGAAGAAACTGGAGAAAGCGATGGAAGGTAAGGATGTTGTTTTTATCGGGGTATCTGTTGACGAGAAGAAGAATTACGAGAAATGGAAAAAATTCTTGGTAGATGAGCAATTGCCCGGGGTACAATTGTTTGCCGATGGATGGAGTAAGATAACGAAAGATTATAAGATTACGGGTATTCCCCGCTTTATGGTTTTTGCCAAGGATGGCAGTATCGTGGAATCTCAAGCTCCCCGTCCTTCCGATCCTTCTTTACAGAAAATGATCGAGAGTGAACTTCAGAAATAATTACAAGAATGGGACCCGGCAACTGGGTCCCATTCTTGTAATTATTTCCCCCGATTGGATTCCGTGAGTGAAAACTCTGGGAAATTCTCTTTTACAAAGCTTTTTGGAAGTTTTTGGATAACTTCCCGGTACGAGTGTTCAATGAGTTCTTCAATGAACTTGTCGGACAGGGTGCCGTGCATATTTATCCCGTTCCAGTATTTCTTGTTGAAGTGGTAGGCAGAAGTGATCTCCGGGTATTTTTCCCGTAATTCGATGGCCCAGTCCGGGTCACATTTCACGGCAATCCATTCGAATGGCATGATGTCCGTGCAGCAAAACATTTTGTTGAAAACCTTAAAGACTAACGTGGTTTCGTCAAAAGGAAATTCTTCGGTCGTGTGAGGAAAAGAGAGGCATAGCTCCCGGAGTTCTACGATGTCCATAAAATTGATGTTATTTCCACAAAGATAGGAATTTTTGTTTATTCCGGTGGAGACTTCATCTTTTCTATTCCTGTTTCGGTTACGGATTTCCCGGCTTGGGGAAAATAAAGTCGGTTCGGTACGGCTCCCCCTGTTATTTTTGTTTCAGAACAAAAAAATATGAAAATGAAAACAACAGGGAATTTTGGAATATTACTATGTTTTTGCATGATGTTACTTTCATGTAAAGATGCTGAACAAAAGGACCGTCAACAGGGAATGGTGGTCCGAGTGACACAAGCTGTGAAGCCTTCCGAGGGGGATCAGAAAGAATTTTCTTTTATATCGAAGCCTTTCCGTACTTCGGAATTGTCCTTCCGGGTAGGAGGACCGATCAAGCGGTTTGAGGTGTATGCCGGAACGTATTATAAACGGGGAGAGGTGATCGCGGAGATCGATCCTCGTGATTTCCGAATCCGAAAGGAACGTATGGAGGCGCAATACAATCAGGCGAAGGCCGAATACGAGCGTATCGAAGTCCTTTACCGGAAAAATAACGTTTCAGCAAGTACGTTCGAGAAAGCCAAGGCGGAGTATATTTCGGCGAAGACCGCTTACGAGACAGCTATGAATGAGTTGAACGATACCCGATTGGTCGCTCCTTTCGATGGGTATGTGGGAGAGGTGTATATCGAGGAGTTTCAAGATGTGAAAGCCTCTCAACCTGTCATTTCCTTTGTTGATCTCGGCCAGTTGAAACTGGAGGCCTACGTGACACAGGAGATCGCTTTCGGACGAGGGAATGTCCGGGAGGTTGAACTGGAATTTGATGCCATGCCCGGTAAGACTTATAAGGCGAAGGTAGAAGAGATTTCTAAAAGTACGACCTCGAACAATTTGTCTTATCTGTTGACAGCTTTATTGCCGAATCGGGAAGAGCATCTTCCGGCAGGTATGTCCGGGAAACTCTTCCTGCGCTCGGATGGCGCTTTGCAACAGGCGGGTGTGATTGTCCCGCAGAAGGCCGTCTGTCATCGCCCGGTGGTTGGCGATTATGTCTGGACGCTGAATGCCGATGGGAACCGGGTAAGCCGAAAAAACGTGACTTTAGGGACATTGTTGCCGGGAGGAGAGATCGCCGTTGTGGACGGGTTGGAAGCGGGAGAGACAATTGTCGTGAGCGGACTTCGTTTTTTGTCGGAGAATATGGCGGTGCAAGTGGCTGACGAGAAACGTATTTAATGGATTCGGTTCGTTATAGCCCTTTTTAAGGGAAGATATTACTCGCTAAAAAGAATGTTATCATGAAACTGGTTAAATATTTTTTACAGAAAAAGTCTCTGACCATCCTGTTGCTTTTGCTTGTGCTGTTCGGGGGATTGTTCGCTTACGTGAAAATGGGGAAACTGGAAGATGCCCCGTTCACGATCAAACAGGCTTTGGTGCTTACCCCTTATCCGGGAGCCTCTCCATCGGAAGTGCAGACGCAGGTGACCGACGTGTTGGAGGAATCCATACAGTCGTTGGGGGAACTCTATTATTTGAAGACGGAGAATCGGGCCGGGCTGTCAAAAATCACGGTTTACGTGAAGAAAGAGATCCGGGCGGATGAGATGCAGCAACTTTGGGATAAACTCCGGAGAAAAGTGAGTGATGTACAGGGAAAACTACCGGCAGGAGCGGGGCCTTCTGTCGTGAATGATGATTTCGGGGATGTGCTGGGTGTTTTCTATGGGCTGACAGGAATGGGACATACCTACCGGGAACTGGAGGATCAGGCGAAGTTGATCAAGAATGAGATTCTTAAGGTGAAGGATGTTGCCAAGGTCGAGATATACGGGGTACAGACCCCGACGATTGATGTGAAAATCAGTCCTTCGGTGATGGCACTTAGCGGTATCACGACCGCGGATATTGCCCGTGCTTTCGAGGGACAGAATAAAGTGGTGGATGCCGGGGGGATAGATGTCGGGGAGAATCGGGTGCGTATCGAGTCAACCGGGAATTTCTATTCATTGGATGACATTCGGAATCTGACCATTGTTTCTAAAGGCGGGGAGCATTTCCGGCTGGCGGATATTGCCGAAATCGAGGAAGCCTATCAGACTCCGGCTTCCAATATGATGCGTGTGAACGGGGAACCCGCTATCGGAATAGCTATTTCTACGGTTCCGAAGGGGAACGTGGTGGATATGGCCGAGGCGGTAAAAGAACAGATCGATTGGTTTACATCCGAGATGCCTGAAGGATATGCTCTTTCCTGCATTTATGATCAAGGGTACGAGTCTGCCGTGGCAAATCGGGGGTTCATTGTCAACCTAATCGTTTCCGTGCTGACTGTCGTGGCGATATTGCTCTTCTTTATCGGTTTTAAAAACGGGTTGTTAATTGGCAGTGGGTTGGTGTTTTCCATTTTCGCCACGTTGATCGTGATGTTTGCTGACGGGATTGCCTTGCAGCGTATGTCTTTGGCCGCGATTATCATTGCCATGGGTATGCTGGTGGATAATGCGATCGTGGTATCGGACTCCGCATTGGTGAATATGCAACGGGGGATGCGCAAGCGGATGGCCATTATGAGGGCTTGTTCTGCGACAGCTTTGCCATTATTAGCCGCAACGGTTATTGCTATCCTGACTTTTATGCCGATTTATTATTCACCGCATATTACGGGGGAATTGCTGTCTTCGATGGTTGTTGTGATCGGGGTGTCATTGATGTTTAGTTGGGTATTTGCCCTCACGCAAACGCCGTTCTTCATACAGGAATTCGTGCGTCGTCCACGTCCGGACGAGTTGACGGCAGAGTTGTTTACTGGTAAATGGTATGATCGTTTCCGACGCTCGTTACGGGTGGTGATCCGTCATAAATATGTGGTGGTGGGTTGTCTTGTGGTTATGCTTTGCGTGTCGGCGTGGAGTTTCCGGTTTATCCCGAAAGTTTTCGTGCCTTCGTTGGATAAACAATATTTCACGGTCGATATGTGGTTGCCGGAAGGGACCCGTATTGAAGAAACTGACCGGGTGGCGGACGATATGGCTGATTATGTCAGCACTTATCACGAGATGGAGATGGTGTCGGCTTTTGTGGGGCGAACTCCACCACGATATTATTTATCGAACGTGTCATTCGGGCCCCAGTCCAATTATGCTCAATTATTGATAAAATGTAGAACATCGTCGGAATCCCGTCAGCTATATGCCGTGTTACAAGATTCTCTCCCGGCGAAATACCCAGAGGCGTTTATCAAGGTGAATAGTTTCGAATTGAGTCCGTTGAACGAGGCGTTGATTGAAGCTCGTTTTCTGGGACCGGACCCGGCGGTGTTGGATTCTTTGGTGGGTGTTGCCGTGGATATTATGCGTCGCAATCCGAAAGTGGCGGATGCCCGTAACGAGTGGGGAAGTATGGCGATGATGATTCGTCCGGTGTATGATCCCGTGAAGGCCGGGGCCTTGGGGATCACGAAGGCGGATATGATGCAGTCGGTGAAATCCATTCAAGACGGGGTGACGGTTGGCGTGTATCGGGATGACGAGAAGAAGGTACCCGTGTTGTTGAAATCTGCCGGGGTGAATATTACGAATGCCGAGGCTTTGGGTAATTTCTCCGTGTGGAATGGGGTGAATTCTGCCCCTCTGTCGCAAGTGACGGAACGGATTGAAACCACGTGGGAGTTCCCACAGGTACGGACGTACAATCGGCAGTTGTCCATGGCCGCCATGTGCGGGGTGAAACCGGGTACTACTATGGCGGAAGTACACGGGGAGATTCGGGCAGAAGTTGAGAAAATACAACTCCCTGAGGGATATACATTCTTTTGGGATGCTCAATTCAAGGATCAAAAGGAGGCCATACAGGCCATCGTGATGTATTTCCCGTTGGCATTCCTGTTGCTTGTTGTCATTCTGGTGGCCTTGTTCGGAAACTTCCGGCAACCAATCATTATTCTTTGCGTGTTACCTTTGTCACTGATTGGCGTGGCTGTCGGGATGTTGCTCACGGGATTTGATTTCGGGTTCTTCCCTATCGCGGGGTGGCTGGGATTATTGGGTATGATTATTAAAAACGTGATTGTGTTGATTGACGAGATTAACGTGCAGCATGGGAACGGGGTGGACTTGTACACTTGTATCGTGGAGGCCACGGTTGTACGTACCCGTCCGGTATTGATGGCTGCAACAACCACGATCTTCGGGATGGTTCCTTTGTTGTTTGATATTGCTTTCGGGGGGATGGCAGCCACGATTATTTTCGGGTTGACATTTGCCACGCTATTGACGCTGTTTGTTACCCCGGCTCTTTATGCTATATTTTATAATGTAAAAGAAAATCAACGATGAAAAAGATATTTGTATTAGGTTGTATGCTGGCGGGTGCGTTTACCGTGTCCGCCCAACAAAGCTCTCTTCTTGAGAAATACCGGAACATGGCTTTGGAATATAACCATGATCTCAAGGCTGCGGAAAAGAATATTTCGGTGAGTATGGAACTGGAGAAATCCGCCCGTGCCGATTTGAAACCGAAAGTGGAGGCGGGAGGAAATTTTCAGTACACGGGAAATCCCATGGAACTATCGGTAGATGTGCCTTCGTTGGGACGTTCCGTGGGGTTTAAGGGGAAAAATATGAAATACGGGGTGTCGATGTCGCTCATGCAACCGCTTTATACCGGAGGACGGGTGCTTGAAACGATTCGGATGGCCCAGTCACGGCAAGTCGTGGCGGCACAACAGGCGGAGGTGGTGAAGAATGCCGTGTGTTACCAGACGGATATTCAGTATTGGAACACGGTGGCCCGGCAGGAGATCGTGGGCGTGGCCACGGATTTTCGAAATTCGATGTCCTCGTTGGTAAAAACGATCAGGGAGAGGGTGGATGCCGGGTTGGTGGACCCGCAGGATTTATTGATGGCGGAGGTGCAACTGAACGAGGCGGAGTACCGTCTGTTGCAAGCAAAGAGTAATTTCGAGACGGGGCGTATGGCTTTAAATTCGATTATCGGGTTGGAGTTGTCTAACCCGACCATGATAGAAGAGAATGTTCCTTTATTACTGGTTGAGGATTCGGTTCTTCGGGGAAACGGGAGTAATCGGCCGGAGATCAGGATGGCCGAGGAACAGGTGAGGATGGCGGAAAGTGCGTTGCGATTGAATGATGCGCAGTATAAGCCACAGGTCTATGTCGGGGTTGACGGGAGTTATTCTTCTCCGGGGTATAATTTCCGCACGGATATGGACCCGAATTACGTGGCGTACGCGAAAGTATCCATCCCGGTGTTTGAGTGGGGAAAGCGGCGAAGTGAGAAGAGAGCTTCCCGGGGGCAAGTCGGTATGGCTTCCGATCAGTTGAACCGGGTGAAAGACAACGTGGCACTGGAAGTACAGACGGCACGGCTGAATTTGTTACAGGCACTGGAACAGGTGAAATTGACGGGAAATTCGTTGGAGAAGGCCAAAGAAAATGAGACGAAAGCGTTGGAGCGGTATGGGGAGGGAAAAACGTCTATATTGGAAGTGATCGATGCTCAGACCTATCGGGAGAATTCGCAACTTAATTACGTGCAGGCTAAAACGGAGGCGCAGAGCTATTATTCCGGGTTAATAAAAGCCTTGAACGCGTACGAATCTTTGTAAATTAGACTAACTTTGCTGAATAGATTGGAGTATAATATGACTAAGAAACTGGATATTTTGCTGTATGCCGGATTATTTTCCGGGTTGGGGGTATTTTCATATCTCCTGTTAGTGAGTTATTCCGGTTTTTCACCATTGGTACAGGAAGAGTTGTATTCTTTCGGGGCTTGTCTGTTCTGTATTCTTGCATTTAATATTTTAGGGTATTTCACAATGCGTATCAGCTCGTGGCTGAACGTGAGCTACGCTTTGAATATCCGGAGAAGGTGGAGGATCGTTGTGATTTACTTGTTGGTGATGTTGATGTTCTTTTTGCTGAACTATGGTTTACTAGTTTCGGCTAAGTTACTGGCGGGGGCATTGCGTCCTTTTACTTTCTATGCCGGGGGAAAGTTCGTACTGGTTCTCGTTTGGTTGGTGGAATTAGTTATCTTGGGGTTGTTACTGGCTTTCAGGGCTATACGAGAGATGTTGCGGTTACAGCAACATACTGCGGCTTTGCAGGAAGAGAATAATACGGCGCGGTACGTGGCTTTGCAGAATCAAGTGAATCCGCATTTCCTGTTTAATAGTCTCAACACGCTGATTGCCGAGATCGAGTATAATCCTCGTAATGCCGTGGAGTTTACCCGGAATCTTTCGAATGTTTATCGTTACGTGTTGCAATGTCAGGATAAGACTCTTGTGACGTTGGGAGATGAACTAGATTTTCTGGATGCTTTCCTGTTTTTGCATAAAGTGAGATTGGGAGATTGTATTACCTGCGATATTGAAGTGCCGGATGATTGCCGGGAACGGATGGTGCCACCGCTGACGTTGCAATTGCTGGCGGAGAACGTGATCAAGCATAATTCGATTTCTGCCACTCATCCGATGAGGATTGCCATTTGGGTTGATGATAATTTTCTGGTAGTGAGTAATTTGGTTTACCCTAGGAAGGATGTCCAGTCTTCCGGAATCGGGCTTCAGAATCTGGCAAACCGCTGTAAGTTGATTACAGGTAAAGAGATAGAAATAGTTGATAAATTAGGTGCATTTACAGTAAAAATACCTTTTGCTGATGAATAATTTGAAAGTAGCCATTATTGAAGATGAGGTGCCGGCAGCCCGTTTGCTACACTCTATGCTCCGGCGATTGCGTCCCGCTTGGGAGGTTATGGTTTTGCCGGGGAGCGTGGAAGAGACGGTGCAATGGTTTGCCGAGAACCCGCATCCGGATTTATTGTTTCTGGATATTCAGTTATCGGATGGAGATTCGTTCAGTTTTCTGACATCTGCTCGCCCTTCTTCCGTGATTATTTTTACCACGGCTTATGATCAGTACGCAATTCGGGCTTTCACGGTAAATAGTGTAGACTATATCCTGAAACCCGTGGATGAGAAACGTTTGCTTGAGGCGATCGTGAAATATGAAACACTGGTTGCTGCAAATACATCTCCGGAAAACGGTTACTTGGATGTTATCCTTGATAGTCTCCGGCATCGGGAGAAAGCCTATCGTACTCGCTTTCTCATTGCGGGAGGGGAACGTTTCCGTCCGTTGGAAGTGAGTGACGTGGCTTATTTCTATTCCGAGAATAAAATCACATTTGCGGTGACCTATACCGGGCAGGAACATATTGTTGACCTTTCTTTGAATAAGTTGGTGGAACAATTGGACCCAGATCTGTTCTTTCGAGCTAATCGACAAGTATTGCTTTGCGTGAAAGCTATTAGTCATGTGGAACCTTATTTTAACGGTCGAATTGTGGTTTTCGTGAAACCACCCTATAAATCACAGATTATTATTAGCGAGGAAAAGATTACAGCATTTAAGTTGTGGTTGAATTTTTGATGTAATACATTCCCGTTTGAAGATAAACAGAAAAGAGGCTTTTTAGCCTCTTTCTGTTTGATGGTGGAGTAGTGGGGGATCGAACCCCAGTCCAAACACGGAATCCATATGCTTTCTACATGCTTAGCTTTTTGTTGGTTTTCGAATATAGCCCGGAAAAAAGCACCCAAACTATACCTTAGTTTCTGTTATTTCATCAGCACCACGAAACAAGATGTTGACTAACCTCGTATTGCCTGCACCCCGGATGCTGGTTGGCACAAGGTAGGACCGCCAGCGGGATGTCTCGTCTCCACTACCTTGAGCGGAGATTAAGCCTCAATCTACTATGATTCGATTAGGCAGCAAGAGCGTAATTTCTTTCGCCAATTAAAATTTTGCGTCCGGGATTTACGGGCCGGCTTCACTACGCCCGACATGCTTACATACCTATTCTTCATGCTGTCAAATCCACGTCTACCCCATAGATATGTGGATGCAAAGATACGAATATAATTGAAAATGGAGAATTGAAAATTGAAAATTATTCCATCAGATGCTCGATGAGGATTTTGACTCCGATGGCGATGAGGATGATTCCCCCGAATAATTCGACGTTGATACCTTTGATTTTTCCGAAACGGTAACCGCTGATGACCCCGATCAGGGAGAGGGCGAATGTCACGAAACCGATGATGAAGGCAGGGAAATAGATGCTCGTTTTAAGAAAGGCCATACTGACTCCGACGGCAAGGGCATCTATACTGGTGGCAACTCCCAGTGTCAGCAAGGTTTTGGTGGAAAAGGACGAGATGGTGGTTTCTTCTTCCCCAAAAGATTCGTAGATCATCTTACCACCTAGAAAACCAAGAAGGATAAAGGCAATCCAGTGGTCGAAGGTGGTAATGTACGAGCTGAAGCTGACTCCCATGAGCCAACCGAGCAAAGTCATCCCTCCTTGAAAAATTCCCATGGTAAGGGCCAGACGTAAGGACTGCCGCATGCAGAAAGGGCGCATGACAATTCCACCGCTGATACTTACGGCAAGGCTATCCATGGCGAGGCCTACGGCGATCAATAAAATGGAGATGATTCCCATGCATGAAATTTTTGACAAAAGTATAAAAATGATGGAGGAAATGAGCGTAAAAAATGTAACTTTGTAAAGATAGAGAGATTATTTATAATAAGTATAGATATGAATTTACAGACGAAGATTACAATTGCGGCACCGGATTTTTCGATAGATTATAATTCCAAGCTGATGATGTTGGGATCGTGTTTCGCGGAAAATATGGGTGGTAAGTTCTCGTATTACAAGTTTGACGTGGATGTGAATCCTTGCGGGATTATTTATAACCCGTTGTCCGTGGCAAACGTGTTGCGTCTGATCATGGAAGGAAAGCCGTTCGGGAAGGATGATTTAAGGAAAGTCGGTGAGAAATGGGTGAGTTTGTATCATCACGGGGCATTCTCGTCCACTGATCCGGAAGAGTGTTTGCGTCGGATAAACGAGCGTTTGGAGAGGGCCACGAGAGAACTTCGTTCTTTAGATTTATTGGTAATCACTTGGGGGACAGCGTGGGTGTACAAGCATATGGGGGAAAATATGATCGTGTCGAATTGCCACAAGATCCCTTCGCAGGAGTTCGAGCGTAGTCGGTTAAGTGTGGAGGATATTGTGAAGGAATACGTGGAGTTGATTGAGCGTTTACGGGAGATTAATCCGGGACTTCGAGTATTGTTCACGGTAAGCCCGATCCGCCATTGGAAGGATGGCGCTCACGGGAACCAGTTGAGCAAGGCCACGTTGTTGCTGGCGATTGATCAGTTGCGGGAGAAATTGGATCACGTGTATTATTTTCCGGCTTACGAGATCGTGTTGGATGAATTACGGGACTATCGTTTTTATGCGGATGATATGTTACATATGTCCGGTCTCACGGTGGATTACATTTGGGAACGTTTTCTGTATAGTTTCATTACTCCCGATGTGTTGGGGTTGATGAACCAGATCGGACGGATTAATAAAGGGGTGGCGCATCGTCCTTTCGACCCGCAGTCGGAGGATTATCAGCGTTTGGTAAAGAAAATGTTGGCTGAAATTGCGATGATTTCCCATTCCTACCCGATGATTAATTTCTCGGCGGAAGAGGAAAAACTTAAAAGTTTAGAATTTAGAATTTAAAATTTAGAGTTGAAAATCAAAAAGTGTCGGCCCCGTGCGGCTGGAATCTAAAATTTAAAATTTAAAATCCCACGGGTGGTGCCGTAACCGTGTCTTGCTCCACGACGGGATTCAGTTCTTGTAGGTAAATAATCGTTTTTACCGGATAAGCACCGGAGTACTTTTTACGGATTCGTTTCAAGGCGGGGATTGCCTCGATGCGGGTGCGGAAATTACCTACCCGGATTTTAAAATCAGGATCGGTGTATTGCAGGTATGCCGGAATGTCCGGGAACTCTTCTTCGAATCGTTTGGTATAGCTTTTCAGCGTGTCCACGTTCGTACCGTATGAACTACGGGATAGGATTTGGATGCGATACCCTTGAAAAAGCTGTTCTTTCCGGTTCACGGAAATATTCAGTTTTAATAGTTGTTCGATTTTCGGATCGGCATGAATGATCACTTTACCTCCGGTAATAGAATCTGTTTCCGAGAGTTGTTTCACGAAGTCAATCTCTTTTTTGACCGGGGGAATAGAATCTGTTTGCGCCCAAGCGAGGGACGTGATGAAAAGTGATAATATGACGAGTGTTAATTTCATGGGTAAATCTCTATCGTGCGTTCAACTAATTCGACTTCAATCGACAAAGATAGTATAATTTGTCTTTTTGTGGTAGAAAAATAGATAAATAACACTATTTTTGTAGTCGCAAAAATTTAGCGTTCTACATGAAAAAGGAATAATAAGATGAATCAAGTAACAGATCAACAAATCATTGAAATATTGAGAAAAGAGGCCGTTCCGGCCTTGGGGTGTACCGAACCGGTAGCCTGTGCTTTGGCGTGTGCAAAGTGTAAAGAAGTATTGGGGGGTGTGCCCGAGCGTTTGGACGTGCTGGTTAGTGGTAATATTTACAAGAACGGTATGGGCGTTGGCATTCCGGGAACAGGAATGGTCGGGCTGCCTATTGCTGCCGCTTTGGGAGCTGTTTGTGGAAAATCGGAGTACGGGTTGGAAGTGTTGAAAGAGGTGAACGTGGGGGATAACTTGCAGCGTGCGAAAGATATGTTAGGTCAGGTGACGGTTTCTTTGAAAGAGGATGCGCCGGATAAATTGTATGCCGAGGCTCTGGCCACGAAAGGAAATGATAGGGTGAAGGTGATTATTGCTCACACGCATACTAATATCGTTTTGGTGGAGAAGAACGGGGAAGAGATTTTCAAAAGAGAATTCCGTTTGGATACTTCAAAACCGGAAGATAAAGGACCGGAATTGAGCGTGAAGCGTATCTGGGATTTCGTGCATGAAGTGGACGTGAAGGACATCGAGTTCGTGTTGCAGGGGGCCGAGATGAACAAGGCAATCTCAGCCGAGGGATTGAACTCGGAGTATGGGTTACAGATTGGTAAGACATTAAAAGAAAATATAGATAAGGGGTTGCTGGAAGATGACTTGCTAAACCGCACGTTGATTCGTGCTACGGCAGCATCGGATGCCCGTATGGATGGATGCCCGAAACCGGTGATGACGAACTCCGGTAGTGGTAATCAAGGAATCACGGTATATCTGCCGGTGGTGGTGGCTGCCGAGAAATTTGGGGCATCCCGTGAACAATTGGCTCGTGCTTTGGCATTGAGTAACTTGATTGCCGTGCATATTCACCACTACATGGGACACCTTTCAGCTCTTTGTGGTATTCTGATTGCCGGAACTGGTGCGGCATCCGCAATCACCTATTTGATGGGAGGAACTTACGATAACATGGTGAACACGATCAAGACGATGTGTTCTAATTTGACGGGTATGATGTGTGACGGGGCAAAACAGGGATGTGCTTTAAAGGTGTATTCCGGGGTATCGGCTGCCGTACAGGCCGCTTTGTTGTCCATGAGAGGAATCAAGACGAATAATGATGGAATCGTGGAGGAAGATATTGAACGTACCATTCGTAACGTGGGTTTGATCGGTACGAAGGGTATGGAGGAGACGGATAAGACGATCTTGAATATCATGTGCAATAAGAAATAATAGAAAGAATTGAATCCGTACGTAAATATACACACGCATCATGTTGGTGAAGGAATTAACATTCTGGATGTTGGTGAAGGAAAGGCGTGGGTAGAAGGAGAAGAAAAACGGAAATCGGTGGAGGGGCAGGAGGTGTTTTATTCCGTGGGGGTTCATCCCATGAAATTAGCCGGGCTGGGAGAGAATGTTTTTACGGGGATAGAGGATACGGTACGGATGGAAAAAGTAATAGCGATAGGAGAGTGCGGTTTGGACCGTCGCTCTCCTATTTGTATGAAGACGCAGGAAGAGATACTGGACGTTCAAGTCGGTTTGGCGGAAGAGTTGCGTAAGCCGTTGATTATCCATTGTGTGAAGGCGTATTCGGAATTGATTGCCGTGAAGAAACGAACAGGTTCTTCCGTACCTTGGATTATTCACGGGTATAACAATAATGAACAGATATTGCGGCAGTTGTTGGATCACGGATTTTATATTTCCGTGGGAGCGGCTTTGCTGAATTCACGTTCGAATGCTTTTCAGTTATTGCGGATGATCCCGGTGGGAAGGTTGTTTTTAGAGAATGATGATAAAGAGGTAGAGATTTCGGTTATTTACGAGGCGGCATCTGCCATTCTAGGGGTAGATGTAGAGGCGTTGAAAGAAATAACGAGGAATAATTGTAATCAAGTTTTTAGAAAATAGTATGGATTGGCTGAGTAGAACGGAGTTGCTTCTGGGTGAAGAACGGTTGGGTTTGTTGAAGAAAGCTCACGTGTTGGTGGCAGGATTGGGAGGTGTCGGGGCGTATGCTGCCGAACAATTATGTCGGGCCGGAATCGGAGAGATGACGATTATTGACGGGGATTGTGTGGACGTGACGAATAAAAATCGTCAACTTCCGGCGTTGGATAGTAATATCGGTAAGGCGAAAGCCGAGATCATGGCGATCCGGTTTCGGGATATAAATCCGGATATTCAATTGCACGTGATCAATGATTTTATCAAGGATGACCGCATGATTGATATTCTGGAAATGGCGAAGTATGATTACGTGGTGGATGCTATTGATACATTGGCGCCCAAGATATTTTTAATATACCATAGTTTGCAAAAGGGGTATCGGGTCGTGAGTTCCATGGGAGCCGGGGGCAAGATGGACCCCGAACAAATCCGGATAGCCGATATTTCCAAATCCTATAATTGTAATCTAGCCCGGATGTTACGGAAAAGGCTGCATAAACTGGGTGTCTATAAAGGAGTAAAAGTCGTGTTTTCCCCCGAAGAAGTTGACCCGGAAGCTGTTGTTTTAAGCGAGAGTGAGAATAAAAAGTCGAATGTTGGGACAATTTCTTATATGCCACCTTTGTTTGGGTGTTTCTGTGCCTCGGTGGTGATCCGGGATATTACGAATCCGATTTGACGACATTATATTTACACAAATCCAACCCAAATAAAGAAGTAAATTAACCCAGATAATCTCGCTTTTTCAGAGATTATTCGAAGATTAGTCGTGGCTTAAATATTATGTAATGTCGGATCTCTGAGGAATCTTCGAGAGAGTTTCGAATAAGTGAGAGTATTTCTATTAAATTTTGGTAGCTTCTCTTGGGGTTCTCTTTAGTAAATAAAGAAAATGAGGGGGGGGATAAATGACTTTTGACACCCTCCCCCTTTTTTAAGCTCTTAGCTTTTGTGCAGTCAGCCGGTCCATCTTGGATTCGGCGTATTCTTTGGTGATCGTGATCGATTCGCAATTTTGTGAAGGAATCTCGAACATCAGGTCTGTCATGATGGCCTCGCAAATGGAACGTAGTCCGCGGGCTCCCAGTTTGAATTCAACAGCCTTGTCCACGATATATTCGAAAACCTCTTCATTAAAGTTCAGCGTGATATTATCCAACTCGAATAGTTTCACGTACTGGCGGATAATAGCATTCTTGGGTTCCGTCAGGATGTTCCGCAGGGCTTGACGGTCCAGCGGCTCCAGATAGGTTAGTACCGGGAGACGACCGATGATTTCGGGAATCAACCCGAAAGATTTCAAGTCTTGCGGTGCGATATATTGTAACATATTGTCCCGGTCAAGAACGGCCGTTTCTTTGCTTGCCGTGAACCCGACTACCTGCGTGTTCATGCGTTGGGCGATTTTCTTTTCAATTCCATCGAAGGCTCCTCCGCAAATGAACAGGATGTTTTTCGTGTTCACGGGGATCATCTTCTGGTCGGGATGTTTACGTCCGCCCTGTGGAGGAACGTTCACGATAGAACCTTCCAGTAGTTTCAATAATCCTTGTTGCACTCCTTCACCGCTCACGTCACGCGTGATGGACGGGTTGTCTCCTTTACGGGCAATCTTGTCGATCTCGTCGATGAAGACGATCCCTTTTTCAGCGGCATCCACGTCGTAGTCGGCAGCTTGTAGCAAGCGGGTCAAGATGGATTCGATGTCCTCGCCCACGTAGCCGGCTTCCGTCAACACGGTGGCATCGACGATGGTGAAAGGGACGTGGAGCATCTTGGCGATGGTGCGGGCCAACAGGGTTTTCCCGGTTCCCGTACGTCCTACCATGATGATATTTGACTTCTCGATCTCCACGTCGTCATTAGAATGTTTCTGTGTCAATCGTTTATAATGGTTGTAAACGGCCACGGCGAGGTGCTTTTTCGCCTCGTCTTGTCCGATTACATATTGATCCATGAATTGTTTGATCTCTATCGGTTTTTTGACTTCGATATGATCCATATCAAGGGGGGTAGAATGGCCTCTTTGTTCTTCCTGTACAATGTCATACGCCTGTTGTGCGCACATATCACAGATAAAACCGTCTACCCCGGAAATCAGAAGATCAACCTCACTGCGTGATCTTCCGCAAAATGAACATTTGTCTTGCATTACTTGTGTTCCCGAATTAATACTGTGTCAATCATCCCGTATTCTTTGGCTTCGGCCGCGGTCATCCAGTAGTCGCGATCAGAGTCTTTCTCTACTTTCTTGATCGGGTTCTCGGAATGATCAGCGATGATCTGGTAAAGTTCTTTTTTTAATTTCATAATCTCGCGAGCCGTGATTTCAATATCGGAGGCTTGCCCTTGAGCCCCGCCCATCGGTTGATGAATCATGATGCGTGAGTGCTGCAACGCGGAACGTTTACCTTTTGTCCCGGCTGTCATCAGCACGGCACCCATGGATGCGGCCATTCCGGTACAGATGGTTGCCACGTCGCATTGTATATATTGCATCGTGTCGTAAATACCTAATCCGGCATAAACGGAACCGCCCGGCGTGTTGAAATAAATCTGGATGTCCTTGGTCGGGTCTGCCGATTCCAAGAAGAGTAATTGCGCCATGATAATGTTGGCTACATCGTCATCGATAGGTACTCCGAGGAAAATGATCCGGTCCATCATTAACCGGGAAAACACGTCCATGCTTGCCACGTTTAGCTGGCGTTCCTCGATAATGGTCGGGTTTATATAGCTGGAGACGGCAGATTCGAACCGGTGAAGGTTCAAGCTGCTAATCCCTTTATGCTTGGTGGCATATTTTTTAAATTCATCTTGTGAAAACATAATCTATGTATTTTAGTTATACGGGTGCTAAGTTACGAAAAAAAAGAAGGGGAAAAGATACTTTTGTCTATATTTGGGTTTAAAATTTGTGTTGTTGTGTTTAATCCAATAATGTGTTGCTATGCGGAAACAAAAGATTTGGTTATTTCTCGTGTTTTTTCTCCCGGTGATTTCCGTTTGTGGGGATGGGGTTTACAGGAAGAGTGGAAAGGGATTTCGGGACCTGAACAAGAATGGCAAGCTGGATCCTTACGAGAATCCGGCAGAGAGCGTGGAGGTGCGTTTGCAGGACTTACTCCGGCAAATGACGCTGGAAGAAAAAGTGGGACAGTTGGCTCATACCTTAGGCTGGAATTATTACGAGAAGGATGAAAATGGTCAGGTTCGGTTGACGGACTTGTTTCGGTCGGATCTGAAAAATCGTTATATCGGGTGTTTTTGGGCAACGCTGAGGGCTGACCCGTGGACCCGAAAGACTTTAAGGACGGGCTTGTCCCCGCGGGAGGCGGCAGAGATGACGAATGCCATGCAGCGTTACGCACGGGATAGCACTCGTTTGGGAATTCCCTTGTTTTTGGCGGAAGAGTGTCCGCACGGGCATATGGCTATCGGGACGACGGTGTTTCCCACGGCTATCGGGAGGGCAAGTACGTGGAACACGGAACTGGAGGAGCGAGTGGCCGAAATCGTGGCATTGGAGGCCCGTTTACAAGGGGGACATATCGGTTACGGGCCTGTGCTGGATGTTGCCCGAGAATTGCGTTGGTCCCGGGTGGAAGAGGGATACGGGGAAGATCCTTTCTTGAGTGGGAGTATGGGAAGTGCTTATGTCCGGGGGTTACAGGGAGGAAACGTGGGGAGTGGCGAAAATGTTATAGCCACGTTGAAACACTTCACGGCTTACGGGGTGCCTGAAGGCGGGCATAATGCCGGGATGGCTCATGTGGGAGTGCGGGAATTGTTGACAGAGTTGTCCTATCCTTTCGAGATGGCAGTGAAAGCGGGGGCGTTATCATTGATGACGGCCTATAACGAGGTGGATGGGATTCCTTGTACGGCGAATCCATTCCTGACGAATCAGCTTTTACGGGATCAGTGGGGATTTGCGGGATTCGTGGTTTCGGATCTCTACTCGATAGACGGGTTGATATCGCAGCGAGTGGCAGCCAGCCGGGAAGAGGCCGGGATATTAGCTTTACGTTCGGGAGTGGATTCCGATTTGGGTGGAAATTGTTTTAGTACCGATTTGGTGAAAGCTTGCCGGGAGGGGCGATTGGCCGAGGCAGACATTGACCGGGCCGTGAGTCGTATTTTACGGTTAAAGTTTAAAATGGGATTGTTTGATAATCCATACGTGAAGGTGAAGAAGGCAGAAAAGCTGATCGGCACGCCCGGGCATCGGGAGGTGGCGAGGGAAGTGGCTCGCCAGTCTGTTGTGTTGCTGAAAAATGAAAATCAATTGTTACCCTTGTCGAAGGAGGTGAAACGGGTAGCGGTTATCGGGCCGAATGCAGATAATGTTTATAATCAGTTGGGAGACTATACGGCACCACAGGCACCCGGTTCGGTAATTACTGTACTCGAAGGTATCCGGCAAAAGTTGCCCGGTGCGGAAGTCCGTTACGTGAAAGGGTGTGCCGTGCGGGACACGTTGGACACGTCGATCGGGGAGGCTTGTGAGACTGCAAAGAATTCCGATGTTGTTGTGGTGGTTCTAGGGGGCTCTAGTGCGCGGGATTTTGAAACGGATTTCTTGGAGACAGGGGCTGCCGTTGCGAATGAACGCAAGGAGAGTGACATGGAGTCAGGAGAGGGGTTTGACCGGATTGGTTTGTCGCTGATGGGCAAACAAGTGGAATTATTGAAAACGTTATATGCCACGGGTAAGCCCGTCGTGCTGGTCATGATTCAGGGGCGTCCCTTGGAGTTGAACTGGGCCGCGGAACATATCCCGGCGATCTTAACGGCTTGGTATCCGGGCGGTGAGGGTGGTCGGGCCATTGCGGACGTGTTGTTCGGGGATTATAACCCTGCCGGACGGCTCCCCTTGTCTTATCCTCGTCACGTGGGGCAATTACCCGTGTATTATAATCATAAATCTGCCGGACGACATGATTATGTGGAGGGAACTGCTGCCCCATTATATCCTTTCGGGTACGGGTTGAGTTACACGACTTTTGTTTACGAGGGGATTGATGTGCGTGTCGAGGGGGATTCGGTTCGGGTTTCGGTAGATGTGAAGAATGTGGGAGGACGTGCTGGAGATGAGGTGGTTCAATTGTATTTGCGGGACGAACAGGCATCGGTGGTTACTCCTTTCATGCAGCTCAAGGCTTTTCAACGGGTTCATTTGACTTCGGGAGAATCCCGAAGGGTTGAATTTGTCCTTACAGGAGAACATTTACGAGTGCTTGATGCCTCGCTGAACTGGCGGGTTGAGCCGGGATGGTTCACGGTGATGATCGGGGCCTCATCACAAGATATTCGGCAAAGGACTAGATTTAGAATAGATTGATCGCCTCTTGGTTTCATCGTTCTTATTCCTTGGGCTATCTTTGCGTTCCATCAAAGGTACTCTTTTAGCATAACAATAACACGGCATAAATATAAGAATGTGTTTATGCTGTGTTATTGTTATGTTGATGCTATGTTTATGATATAGCGAAAGGATAGCCCAATCATGAATCAAGGGGAGTTTTGGGGTAATCCCATGTTATATTCTTTCCGATGAACAGGTTTTTTGACCGCTATTATCGGTAAGTGATTTCAACAACATGATCTATGTCCGTGGGGACTCTTCCCAGTTGTAGCAAGATTCCTTCTTTTGTTTTGGTGTATTTCACCGGAGTTTTGTCCTTGAAATGCACGATGGTCTTCACTTTTTTATTGGTGATCGGGAGTAAAAGCTGGTCTTTATTCAAATTTAGAATGTGAACGTAGAGTTTATTTCCTTTTTGGGTCGTGACTCCCCAGTCTTGGTGAGGGATGGTTCCGGCACGGGTTCCTTGGATAGTTTCACCGTAGGTGCGCATCCATTCTCCTATTTCTTTCAAGTGCGTAACTGATCCTTCGGGAAAATCTCCACCCGGACGGGGGCCCACGTTTAATAATAAGTTTGCATTGTTCCCGGCGGCACCCACCAACGTGTGGATGAGTTGTTTCGTGGATTTGAAATTCCGGTCGTTGATGTTGTAGCCCCACGTGTTGTTCATGGTCTCGCAGCTTTCCAACGGTAGGGCGCTGATTTCTGCATCGGCAGAGTACCCGGCTTTGTTTTGTCCCGGTAGATCCCGTTCGAACATTTGGAAATCTTCCCCGTCGAAAGGGGCTTTGTGATGGTTATTCCCGATCAGGCATCCCGGTTGAAGGCGGTGGATCAAGGTGTATTGTCTTTCCAGTTGCCAGTCCGCGTCGGGTTTATCCCACCAACCGTCGAACCAGATACCACCGATCGGGCCGTAATTGGTAAGTAATTCGGTTAACTGGGCATCCATGAATTTCAAGTAATCTTCCCACGTGCCGGAAGGGGTACGACCCGTGTTCCGTCCCGTGCGTCCCCACGGGTAATAATCCGGACGGTGCCAGTCAATATGGGAATAGTAGAAGAATAATTTAAGCCCGTGTTTCTGGCAGGCCTCGGCCAATTCCTTGATAACATCCCGTTTGAAAGGGGTAGCCTTGACAATATTGTAATCTGATTGTTTCGTGTCGAACATCGAGAATCCATCGTGATGGCGGGAGGTGAAACAGATGTATTTCATGCCAGCGTCCTTGGCGATACGGACCCACTCGTCGGCATTGAATTTGGAAGGGTAGAACCCGTCAGCCAGTTTTTGGTACTCCGCCTCGTTCAGGCTTTTATTAGTTAACACCCATTCGCCGTCAGCCAGCATGCTGTATATTCCCCAGTGGATGAACATACCGAACTTGGCATCCCGGAACCATTCCCGGTTGATAAGGTTTTCTTGTGAAGGAACGTATTTCTCTTGGGCAGAGCAAAATACGACGGTTAATAATAAGAGCGTGGTAATGAATGTATTTTTCATGCTAAGGATTAGATTAAATTTTCACGAAGGTAATAAATGTGAAGAAAATGATCAAATGTTTAATAAATAAAACGGTAAAGGACTGAAAGCCTGTTTATCGTGTCGCTTTTTGGAGATAGAAAATTAAGAGTTCTAGGTGTTGAGAGAAGTGGGAACGCAGGTGTTTGATCCCGTTGCGTAACAAGGTTTTGACGGTGTTGATCGAGATGTGGAGATCGTCGGCGACTTCTTGGTATTTCATATCCTGCATGAATACACGGGTAATGACTTTTTGGGTTTGATCGGGCATTTGTGCCAGTTCTTCTCTGATTTCCAGAAGGAGTTTTTCGTCAAACGTGATGGTTTCCTCGTCAATAATTTCTTGCTTTATAATGTCGATGTGGTAACGCATGACATCTTTTTTCTCGATCTTGTCTAAGCAAGCGTTTCTGACAGAATTGAAAAGATAGGTTTTTATCACCTTTTCGTCTGATAACAGAATATCTCTTTTTTCCCAACAACGAATGAAGACATCTTGCACGATGTCTTCTGCGTCGGCCTCTGTCTCCAAGTAATTGAGGGCGTAAAGACACAAGTTCTTCGCGTATTTATCGAAGATGTGCTGCAAATCGTGGTCGAGATCGTTTTGATTTTTCATGAATTTATTTATCGTGCAAATCTAAAATATTTTATTGAATGAAACAATCGTATGTAGCTTATAAAGTGGATAATTGTTGATTTTTGAAAAATAATGTGTTTGTTGATTCACCCGTTTTTTGCTTTTCCCGTCTTAGAGGCAAAATGAAATGATATGAACCGAATTTCGGATGATGTAATAGAACGGATTATTGATTTTTACTTGGGAGATATTTCCGAGCGGGAGAAGATGGATTTGGAGAGATGGGTGAAGGAGACCCCGGGGCAAGAGCAATGCTTCAAACAAACCCTGAAGATGTGTCAACGGTTGCGGTTAAGTTCACGTGGGGAACGGGCAGGGGGGATGAAGACCCGGATACAGGAAAAATGGCGGGAAGAAAGGCTGAAACGGCGGAGACGATTCGCGTGGGGCGTGGTTTCGTCTGCGGCGGCGGTCTTACTGTTGGTGGGTATTTTCCACGTGTACAACACGAACTGGAAAGAACCGGTGCCGGAGACATTGCCTAAAATTAGTTTGTTGGAGAGTAAGCACGGGGAGAGAGAGGCTATTTTGCAATTTCCATCAGGGAACGAGGTCATGCTGGGTAGAGAGAATGATCGAACCGTACCATTGGCGGAAGGGATTGTCTTGAAGAGTGATTCCGTGAAAAATCTGTTTCCTCAGGAGGATGGGAAGGACGTGATGACAGAGGAATATCACACGGTGATTGTTCCCCGGGGAGGTGAGTATAATTTGACGCTGGCAGACGGAACGAACGTGTGGTTGAACTCCGATTCGAAGTTGAAGTTCCCTCTTCATTTTGTCGGGAATCAACGAGCCGTTTATTTGGAAGGGGAGGCTTTTTTTGAGGTGACTTCCGATTCGTTAAAGCCTTTTGTGGTGAAAACGGCGGAGGCAAATGTCAAGGTGTTGGGGACGTCGTTTAACGTGATGAATTATACGGATGAGGCGAAGGTTGAAGTGGCATTGTTAAAGGGGAAAGTGAAATTCGAGGATACACGGAATCGACAGACCCGAGCGTTGGTGCCGGGAGAGGTGGTCCGTATGGACAAGGCGAGTACTTCGATCGTTCTCACGAAAGAGGATGTCAGTCGGGTGAGCGCTTGGCGTACCGGGTATTTTTATTTCGAGAATATGTCGATGGAAGAGTTGGTCGTGAAGTTGGAACGCTGGTATCAAGTGAAATTCACTTTTGCCAGCGAGAAGGTGAAACAGATGCGTTTTACCGGGGCCGTGACGAGATACCGGGATCTGGAATACGTGTTGAAAATGATCGAGAAGACGAGGGATATTTCATTTGTCGATTTCGGAGATCAGATTAAAATATATGAAAAATAAAATCCCGAAACGTGTTGCGACCACGCTCCGGGAGGTTTAGTAATACCGTAAATATTAACTAACTCGAAACAAAAGTATGAATAAAAAACGAAGAAACAGGCTTGTTGTACACAACAAGTTGTCAAAAATTTGTCAGGTTATGAAGTTAGGCGTTTTTTTGATGGTCGTGTTTATCACGAATGTAACGGCCGGCACGTTAGCCCAGAAGACGATGACCGTCACGGGGAGCCAGTTGAGTTTCAAGGAAATTTTTTCCGAGATTCACAAACAGACCGGTTATACGGTGGTGTATAATAATCACCGTTTGAATAGTGATCACCGCTTGAACGTGGATTTCAAGGATACTCGTTTGGACGTGGTGTTGCGCGAGATACTGGAAGGTACCGGGATGACTTACGAGTTGATGGACGAGTTTATCATCCTGTCCGCACTCCCGTCCGAGCCGCAGAAAGGGAAAATTATCTTGGGAAAGGTCACGGATGGTAAGAAAATACCGATGCCGGGGGTGACGGTTCGGCTGGATAGCACGACGGTGGGGACGGCCACGGACGTGAACGGGATGTTCCGCTTGTCGTTGCCGATGGAAAAGGGAACGCTTGTGTTCTCTTTTGTGGGCTACAAGACCAAGAAAGTGAATTTCAGTGCCGCGACGAGGGATACGATTCGGGTGGTTCTGGAGGAAGATGTGTCGGATCTGGACGAGGTGACGGTGGTTGCCTACGGTTCCCAGAAACGGAGATTGATGACAAGTGCCGTTTCCTCGATCAAGGGGAGCGAGATTCAGGAATTGCCGACGCATAGTCTGGAGAGTTTGTTGCAGGGACGGATGGCAGGAGTGGAGGTGAATAATCTCTCCGGCGCTCCCGGTGGTGGCGGGTCTATCGTGGCTATTCGGGGATACACGAGTATCGGGGCAAAGGGAGAGGGTGAGGATCGGGAATACGGAACTCCTTTGTACGTGGTTGACGGAGTGCCTATTCAATCCTTTACGTCATCGGTTACCGGGGCTAACACGATTGCCGATCTTGACCCGGCAATGATCGAGTCGATAGAAGTGTTGAAAGATGCGGCAGCGGCGGCACTTTATGGTTCTCGTGCAGGGAACGGGGTCATACTGATCACGACCAAAAAAGGACGTGTCGGTAAAAGCCAACTTTCGGCAAAATTTTCTTATTCAGCTTCGTGGCTGCCCAAGACACCTGAAGTTACCGGGGGACACGGGGAACGTATGTATGCGCTTAACGCTTTGAAACGTACGGTTGAGCCTTATTATGATGTGAAAACCAAAGAATGGAAGGTGCCGACTTCTTACGAGGAGGTGTACAATCTGGTGGGGAAAGATATGGGACCGGTCTATAATTATTTTTGGGGTGGTAGAGATAAGATTGCTCCGGAGGTTCCTTATTTGCAAGATAGTTTGAATCCATTCTTTAATAATTCCACGGATTGGTGGCGGTATATGTACCGTACGGCTAAGGTGATAAATGCAAATTTACAGATGTCCGGGGGAAACGAGGCTATGCAATATATCGTGGGTGTTGGTTATTTTAAAGAGGAAGGGATTATCATCAGCTCTGATTTTCAACGGGCCACGTTATCCGCTAATATTTCATCTAAGCCGATGAGACATTTGAAGATGGATTTTATGAGTACTTTCACGTATAGCGACCGTAGTAGAGGGGAGGCAGAAAGAGGACTGAGTTCCAAGATACAAGGAATATCGGTTGATCCGAACCGGACTTCTTCGCTATTGCCGGGGGATAGTTACGTGAAGGAGTACATGATGGAAGATTTGAATTCCAAGATTGAGAAGAATAACAGTTACACGGCACGTTTGAATCTAAAACTGGATTATGAATTTATTCGTGATTTGCATTTGTCTGTTTCCGGTTCTCTTGATTTTAATCAACAGAATTTGAATAAATTTACTCCCAGTACGTTAGATCGGCAGAATCACTTTTCAAAATCGGAAGGTGATATTTCACGAAGCATTATGATGCTGAATGAGAATTTGTTGAATTATAAATTCAAGATAAAACATGATCACCAATTCGGTGTCTTGCTTGGGCTTTCTTTCGAAAAAGACCAAAAGTTCAATAATAGCGGATCCGGGTTGAAAGGGCCGAATGATTATGTGCATTACGTGGGAAAAGGTTGGGGAGGTGCTTCTAATATCGTGTATTCCGGAGGGTATGCTAAGGGGGCGTATACTTATGGCTCTTCTTTGACTGAGGAGACCATGTGTAGTTATTTCGGTCGGTTGTCTTATAATTATAAGGAGAAATATATTTTGGAAGGTACGATTCGGCGGGACGGATCCTCTGTCTTTGGAGAAAAGGTGCGTTGGGCAACATTCCCGTCCGTGTCTGCGGGGTGGGCATTTTCAGAAGAACCTTTTATGAAACGTTTTTATTGGTTGAGTTTCGGTAAACTTCGCGGTAGTTGGGGAACCTCCGGGCAAAAATTTTCCCAACCTTATTTGGCGCAAGGGCTGTTTTCGGCTTACGCGTATACTTTTCTCGGGCAATACGGTATGACCGCAAATAAGAAAGGCGGGCTGATTAACCGGAAGTTGTCTTGGGAATCAACCGACCAGTATAATTTAGGGTTGGATTTGGACTTGATGGACTATCGTTTTAAAGTGGTTCTCGATTACTACTATCGTTACACGAAGGATCAGTTGAATCAGGTTGATTTGCCGGGTGATACTTATTTGTTCGATATGCAATGGCAGAATGTACTGGAAACTTCTAACGAGGGGATCGAGCTGGAGTTGCAGGCTAATATTTTGCGCGAGACTGCCGTGAAATGGCGGATGAAGTTGACAGCATCCCGTAACTGGAGTCGTTTCGAGAAGAGTTACACGGGTATGGATTATAAAGAACAGGTTATCGGGAAGCCGTTATATCAAATGCGGGCCTACAAGACTGACGGTTTTTATAATACTATGGATGAAGTTCCTTATATTTACTTGGCGAGTGGGGTGAAACAACCTTTGTATGACATGGGAATAAATGAAGGAATCTTTTATCCGGGGACTCGTCGAATTCTGGATCTAAACGGTGACGGGCAGATTACGGAGGATGACCAGTACTTTGCATCCAGCCCGCTGCCACAAATGCACGGGGGAATCTTTTGTGATTTACGATGGAAGGATTTTGATTTAAGCATGGCATTTAATTATTCGTTAGGCAGACATATATTGCGGGTATACGATGATTATAGTTTGCAGCCGTGGGAAACTCCTGAAAACTCTATCCGGGTGGACTTACGTAAGGTTCATGCGTGGGAGAATAAGAATACAAAGAATCCGAAATATCCCCGTTTGCAATCTTATAAGAATAATGGAGACCAATTTGTCGGGCTTTATGATAGTGATATCGAAAATATACATTTGTTGCGATTGAAACAGTTGACTTTAGGATATAATTTGAATGAGAATGTATCGAAAAAATTCGGGTTGTCGAGTGCTCGAATTTACGTGACGGCTGAGAATCTATTTTTACTATCCAATTATTCAGGATTGGATCCGGAGATCGTGAGTATTTTTGACGGAATTGATGCATTGGGATCTTATCCGCTACCACGTAAGTTTACGATCGGGTTGAGTGTTAATTTCTAATACAAAGAGTTATGAAGAAGATATGGATGTATTTATTTTTTCTACCATTGTTCGCTTGCGATGATTTTTTGACAGTAGAGTCGGAGAATGACGTGACTTATTATAGTTATTTCAAGACGGAACAGGATGTGGAAGCTGTTATTACGACTATGATGGCGATGGAAATTGATATGTGGGGATCTGTTATGAACGTCGATGTATTTGATATTGCAGCGTTACCATGTGATGAATATTGGAATGAAGACCAAAGGAATTTGGCCTTGACAGCATTCTCGATCATGGAAGGCGTGTCTTGGGGAGGTTATTATTCGATCATTGGACATGCTGATTTGTTAATTGATAATAGTTTCCGCTTTGGAGGAATGACAGAAGAGCGGAAAGAATTCTGGTTGGCTCAGGCTAATTTTATAAAAGCACTTTGTTATTTTAATATTGCCCGTAACTGGGGAGATGCCCCGATTCCGCCTAATTCCACGGCTACCGAACCTTTAGCGAAGAGTCCCGTGAAAGAGGTGTTGGGAAAAGCGATTGAATGTGCCGAGAAAGCGTTGGTTTTGCCAACGCATGAAAAGTTGGTCGATTCGTATGGTAACAAGTTAACCTCAAAGCAATATGCCAGCTTGGGAACGGTGAAAACATTACTGGCTAATATATATGCTTGGATGGGAGGACTTTACGGTGAGGAAAGTTATTGGGAGAAGGCAGAAAGGTATGCTTCGGATGTGATTGATGGTAAATGCGGCTTTTATAAACTAGAACCAACGATCGCCTTGTTGTTAGAGCGTACGCTTGGAAGGGTACGAGAGAGTGACGAAACCATTTTTTCAATAGAGGTTTCTGATAAAGATATGGATTATATGCAAATAGGATGGCTACAATATCTTTATCCGGGGATTTTATTGTGTACTTACCCGGAATTTGATTCTAGCCCGGAGCTTGCGGAAACAGGTTTTCCCCGTTATTTGGCGGCACGAATCTCGGTTGAAACCGTGGAAAATATGTTCCCGGAAGAGGATGATGCACGTAAAGAGTTATATTGGTATGATTTGGGAAATGTATTTTGGTGGAAAATTACGAAACGTGACGATGATGGTAATCCGATTGATTCTGTTAAAGTCATCTCCGATTACGCTTACTTTTATAAATGGCATGATGTGATTCGCTCTAAAATAGAAGGTGATCAAGGAGCTGTTCAAAATGTGGAAGGGAATAAGGTGATTTGGAGACTGGCAGACTTGAAATTATTGAGAGCGGAGAGCCGGGCCCGCTTGGGGCTGTCGACAGCCGTGGAAGATTTGAATGATGTGCGAGAACGATCCGGATTGGGGCCATATGCCGGATCGACAGATAGCGAGGATTTGCGTCGGGAGATATTTAACGAGCGTGACCGGGAGCTGTTCGGTGAAGGGCAACGGTATTTTGATATTATTCGTAACGGGTATTTAGACCGGCTTTCGGAAGCTTATCAGCAACTCACAGCTAAGGATATTGAAAATGGCGCTTTGTATAGGCCTGTTGCTCAACGGTCTTTTAATAATAATGAATTGATGACACAAAATAAATATTGGTTATGGAGAAGGTAAATGTATTTTTCAGGTGTTTGGTCGTGGCCACTCTTGTTGTTCTGGGTGCCTGTACGGATTACCAATATGTTGATACCGGTTTGGCAAACGGTAAGCATGATTGTACCGTGTGGGAGTATTTGCATAGTCAGCCGGATGATTGGGATTCCACGATTATTATGATCGAACACGCCGGGATGAAAGAGTATTTTGATGGCTCAAGGCAGAATGAACAAATTACCTTTTTCGGGATTACAAATTTAAGTATATTGGCATATATGCTTGATTACAAGGAGGCACATCCTACAAAACCGTGGAAGATGGTACGGGATATTCCGGTAGAGACCTGTAGTCACATACTGAAACGACTTATTATCCCTCAACGCTTGGTGGTTGAGGATATTCCGAGAGGACGTTTGGAGGCGATTCGGGGTGGTTATACTGAAGTAGAAGGAAGAGTTTGTAAGACGCTTGAGGGAGAGATGTTCGTCTATACTTACCGGGAGGATTATAATTATATCCCGGAAAAGGGAGAGATTGGTTTGTATATCTATTTACATGGCTCCGGTAATAGTGATGCCAACCGAAGTGTGTCAACCGATATTCAAATGAATAACGGGGTGGTACACGCCTTGAGTTATGGTTTTAGTCTAAAAGGATTATAAAGTGTATATGATGAGAACAATATATTTATTGATAGCTTTTGCTGGTTTGTGCATGACTAGTTGTCAAGAGGTTACAATCGGTTATTTGAAAACGGAACATGCCAAGTATTCTATTGATACGTTATATGTTGGCGAAAGAAGTATTCTTGAACAGATTGAGGCAATGGAATTACAGTACCCGCCGGAGTTGAAAGAGATGGCTTTGGCGTATCGTGAATTGAAAGTTTTGGAGGAGGAAATGGATGGTATGTATGCGGAGAGTAATGCTTTGGAGGAGGAACTGGCATCTTTGGATGAAGAGACTGACGCGGAGCGGATGGATGAGATATATACCCGGTTGGATGAGATTGATGAATGGTTCTATTACTATGATGAGTTGGATGGTATTTACGGTAATGGCTTGGACGTGTTTTGGGATGAAGGATTCGATGATGTCGATCCGATATGTGATGAGTATATTGGGTTAATAAGTAAGATTGAAGAGGCCATTCCTTGGTCGACCTCTACGATCGAGGGTGTTTTGGGAACACAGCCTATTATGTATTCGATTGCAGATGTAACTTCGACAGATGGTAATGCAAATCTTTTTAAAGAAGAGCTTGTGATGCATGGAGGCGGACGTATGCAACTTCCGTTTGCCTGTAAAGCTCCCAAAGGAACCTATCGTATTGCAATTATTATAGAAAACGAGGGGTATTCCCATCGTTTGGATAATGTGTTTACGTTTATAATAGATTAACTCACCGTATTTCGATGTGGTGTGGACTGCCTAATTCCAAACTTGGTTAGGCAGTCCTTCTTCTTGTATAGAAGGCTGTTTGCTTCACAATACGGAAATGAAATCGAGTGTGAAAGAAAATAATTTGAAATAAATTTGCAAAAACGCTTGAATATCCGAAATAAAGCGTACCTTTGTCTCAGATTGAATTGAATCATTTGTATTTAAATCTCTTTCCTAGCATGTATTTGTATCGTTAAGTAGACTTTCTATCATTGTCCAATCTCAATCGTTTTTATTAATTAATCAAAAATTGTACTTGATGAACATTTACATTTCAAATTTAAGCTATGGCGTTGATGACGCAGATTTAAACACGTTGTTTGCTGAATACGGTGAAGTTACTTCAGCTAAAGTTATTATGGACCGGGAAACTGGTAGATCAAGAGGATTCGGTTTTGTTGAGATTGCTGACGAGGCAATGGGACAAAAAGCAATCGATGAATTGAACGGTGCTGAATATGACGGTAAGGTAATTAACGTTAACGTGGCTAAACCGAGAGAAGAAAGATCAAACGGTGGAGGTCGCGGAGGATATAACAGAGGTGGCGGAAGTCGCGGAGGTTATAATTCAAACAGAAGATATTAAGATATTATATATTCTGAAGGGAAGAGGCTTGGAAACGAGTCTCTTTTTTTTTGTGTTAAATATTTAATAGCCAGAATAATAAACCAGTCGGAAGGTAATCTGCCAGTTCTTGGCGGAGTTTTTTCAAGGCAACTTCGATGTGTTTCTCTGCCGTGCGGGGAGAGATTTCCAATTCTTCGGCAATTTGGGCGATACTTTTACCATCGAAACGATTCATAATGAAAATCTTTTGGCATTGAGGGGGAAGTTGACGGATTGCCTTTTCAATATGTTCCCGAAGTTCTGATTCCACGTAATATTCCCAAGTGAGTAATCCGGTAATGTCCCCTTTTTGTAAAAGTTGCTCTTGGTACTCGTTGCGTACCTTTAATTGTTCCAAGTGATTCAGGCAACGGTTGCGGACGGATGAGAAGAGGTAGGCTTTCGCAGATTCCATGAGAAGAGAGTTCCTTTTTTCCCAAAGAGTGATAAAAACGTCATGCACGATGTCTTCCGAGATCTCGATCTGGTTCGTGAAACGATTAGCATACACGATTAATCCTGAATAGTACAGGTTAAATAAGGATTCGAACGTCTTTTTCTCTATGTTTATCATACATCAGGTTTCCTACATCAAAACAAATTTAGAATTAATATTTTGATATTGATAAAATAAAAATGTAATTTTTTCGAGAATGTGACTACGTGTATTTTTTACTTGATCTGTCTTGGTTATATAAAGAGAAGAAAAATATGAGAGAGAAAGATCAAATCGAGAAGAATGACACGGAATATGATGAAGCCCGATTGGAGGAAACATTAGATATTTTCATGCAAATGCGGGCTGTGGATAAAGCGAAAGGTTACCGTAAAATCGTGGAACCCGTGAATCGCAGAGCCCGTCGCCGGCAATTTATTTTATTGAGTCGATACGCTGCAGTTATTGTCGTGATCGTGGTGGTGGGTATAATTTGGGGAGTGCGGGGGAGAGTTGACCACGCTGTTCCGGTGATTCAGGTTCAAGAGATTACTCCGGGAGAGATGAAAGCCAAGCTTATTTTAGCGACGGGAGAAAATGTCCTTTTAGATACTTTGTCCTTAAGAAGAACTGTTATTCAGGAGGCAGGGGTTACGATTCAAAAGGCCAATGGGGTTTTAACTTATGAACATTCGGGTAAAGAGGACGTTCATTCTGTGGAAGTTGTTTACAACACGCTAGAAGTGCCTAGAGGTGGGGAGTATGATGTAGTGCTGGAAGACGGTACGCGGGTGTGGTTGAATGCAGACTCCCGGTTGAAATACCCGGTTGTTTTTCCCGGTAATGAACGTCGGGTAATTTTGGAAGGTGAGGCATATTTTGAAGTGGCAAAAGACACGAATCGTCCTTTTTGGGTGGAAACAGGCGTACAATCATTGAGGGTGTTAGGAACGGCATTTAACGTGTATGCTTATCCGGATGAGGCAGATATTTACACAACATTGGTACACGGAAGTGTGGCTGTATCTGTTGAGAAACAAGGAAATGAACAGATCCTTGTGCCGGGGGAACAAGCTGTTTGTCATGTGGATAGAGGAAATTTTACGGTTAAAAAGGTTGATGTACAACAGGTGGCAGCTTGGAAAAAAGGGGTGTTTGTATTTGAAAATCAGAATTTGGAGCAAATCATGTTGAAATTGGCTCGTTGGTATAATGTGATGGTGTTTTTTCAAAATGAAGGTGCTAAAGCGATCGAGTTTAAAGGGAATTTACCCAAATACAGTAATTTTAAATCGATATTACAGGTGATAGAAAAGAGTAGTAATGTAAAATTTGATGTTCAAGGGCAAACAGTTGTCGTGAGTATATAAAAAAATCGGGGGAATTTGACAGCTTCCCCCAAGATTTGAAAACATCTGTTGACAGCAGATGTAATGTTAAATAAAATCATAAACAAAGTTATGAAAAAAAAGATCGGATGTGAACATTTTCCGGAAGGAAAATGGCGAAAAATTTTATTGATTATGAAGTTGAAGCTTTTTATTTTGTTATGTTGCATTCACACGTTAAGTGCCACGACTTATTCTCAGGATCAGAAGCTGGATGTGAAGTTCGAGAATGAATTGATCGTGTCGGTGCTTGATTACTTGAAAATGCAAACAGGGTATCAATTCTTTTTCCAAAAGGGAATCGTATCTGAGACGGAGAAAATTACGGTGGTCTTAAAGAATGCCACCTTGAATGAAGTGTTGGATAAGGTACTGAAGGATCATGGGTACTCTTACGAGGTGCTAGATGGCGTGATTGTCGTGCGACGAATGGAAGAACAAAAACAGGAGAAAAAAACGCTTGTCGGTATTGTTACAGACCAGAAAAAAGTACCGATGCCGGGAGTTACCGTGAAAATTTTTGGTACAAACATTGGAACGGCGACGAATGCTAAAGGGCAATTTTCTTTAACTTTACCCATGGCGCAAGGAGCATTGGAGTTTTCTTTTGTCGGGTATAAATCTCAGAAAGTAAATTTTACCGGAAGAACGAAAGATACGCTTCGTATCGTGATGGTGGAAGATATTCAGGCATTGGATGAGGCAGTTGTGGTGGCTTACGGAACGACGAATAAAAGAGAAATGACCGGGGCCGTGTCAGTTGTCAAGGCCGAAGAGTTACAAGGAATACCGGCTTCGGATATAGCCTCTCTTTTACAAGGACGGGTTGCCGGTTTGGATATTACGAATATGTCCGGGGCACCGGGAGGTGGTGGAACAGCTATCACGATTCGGGGATACAATTCTTTGGATGTGGAGCAAGGACGGCGGTTTTCTAATCCTTTGTGGGTGGTTGATGGGGTTCCGTTAAATTCTTTTGCTTCTCCGATTACCGGTACTAATTTACTGGCAGACATTAATCCGGATATGATTGAATCGGTTCAGATATTGAAGGATGCTTCTTCGGCTTCTATCTATGGTTCTCGTGCTGCCAACGGGGTGATTATCGTGACAACTAAAAAAGGAAAGAAGAATCAAAAAGCAACCTTTTCGATCAACGCATCTCAATCTTGGGGTATCGTTGCTGAATTTCCCACGATGGTTATTGGAAAAGGGGAACGTGATCTGCGTTTTAAAACGCTTGAAGGAACGCAATTAGCTTATTTAGATAAGACGACCAAGCGATATAAATATCCCTTGTCCAATGAGGAAGTTTTTTGGAATGATCAACATGCATCTTATGATTATTTCTTTTCTGCCCAGCCGGGCAATCCCGTAACATTGATTTATCAAGATAGTCTGAATGCTTTTTATAATAATGCAACGAATTTTTTCCCGGCTTATTTCCGAACAGGGAAAGTGACAAATGCTAATATTCAAACTTATGGTGGAGGGGAAAGGATGACTTACGGGATTGGTTTGGGGTATTATAATGAAAAAGGGGTATTTGTCGGAACCGGATATAATCGTATGGATTTGAATTCTTCTTTGAATGTAATGCCGGTCAATCGGGTAAACGTGGATTTACGTTTTAATGCAACATTGACGAATCGGGACCGCGGGGAAAAGGTGGAGGGTTTTGGTACGGCCCCAATGGTCGAAGGAGTACCGGGTGATCCTTTCTGGCAGAGTACGTTATTGCCGGGTAAAGGAACTGAGGCTTGGGAGGCTACGATTGATAAATTGAAAGGAACAAAAGAAAAGAACCGTTCTGTTCGTTTACGAACTAATTTTAAAATAGGGTACGAGATTATTGAAGGATTAAGTGTTTCAACTTCCTTGGCAACAGATTATTCTATCCATCGTAGAAATTATTTTCAACCTTCTTACTTGAGTGGTAAAGGGTATTCGATGAGCTTGGGTGAAACGGGGATAAACCTGATGGTGTTGAACGAAAATTTGTTATCCTATCGAAAAACGATAGGCGAAGATCATACTTTTGATTTTCTCGCTGGATTCTCTTATCAATATGATCAGATGGAATATAACGGGGGAACGGCTGAGAATTCTCCAAGTGATAAGATTTATTATGCACCGAGTGGATTGCCGGATTTGGGACAGGAAGTAAATGAATGGTCGGGAGAAACGGTCCCGGTGGCTTTTCAGCATTACCAGTCAAATATGGAGGAACAGAAACTATACTCCTATTTTGGACGTTTGGAATATAATTATCGCTTGAAATACTTGTTGTCTCTGAGTTTCCGTCGAGATGGGAGTTCCGTGTTCGGGCGGAATAATAAATGGGGAACTTTTCCCTCTGTGGCTGCCGGATGGAGCTTTTCAGAGGAGCCTTTCATTAAAGATAATTTGGGTTGGCTTTCGTTCGGGAAGTTGCGGGCTAGTTGGGGACGTTCCGGTAAAATGTTCGAATACCCTTATTTGGCTTACGGTTTGATGGGTCCCGGAGAGTTTTCACATCAAGGGAATCCGACTTTGGAACCAGTGTATAATGGAGGACTTTATAATGAAGATCTTTCTTGGGAAGAAACCGATCAGTATGATTTCGGTTTAGATGTTGATCTCTTTGAGTACCGATTAGGTATTGTTCTTGATTATTATTATCGATATACGGATAAGTTGTTGTATCAGGTCGGACTTCCCGGGGATTATAATGGTTTTATGTCCCAATGGGCGAATGCGGCCGCTTTGTCGAATGAAGGACTTGAATTGTTGATTAAATATGAAATATTCCGTCGTTCTGATTTGTATTGGAAAATTTCTGTAAATGGAGCTAGAAATTGGAACAGGATTGAAAAATCATATAATGGCAAAGATTTGGGATTTGGAATTACAGGTAAGCCATTGAATCGAATCTCAGGATATAAAACGAATGGGTACGTGCAAAAACAGGAGGATCTTCCTCTATATTTCACGGCACAAGGTGAAAGTTGTTATCCATATTCTTTAATGGGAGGTTCCTATTCTTCTTTTTATCGTCCGGGAGATTATTATTACGTGGATGTGGATGGTGATGGTGTGATTTTTAATGATGGTGTATTTTTAGGAAGTGCTTTACCTATTATAAGTGGGGGAATTGTAAATGAATTCCGGTGGAAAAACTTTGATTTGAATTTTTCCATGCATTATTCCATCGGGCGGCACATGGTGAATCAGTTACCTTCCATATCTTTGGCATTCTCAACTGATCCGTCCCAGAAATATTACAAGCATCCCGTATTCGTGGATATAAATAAAACGACTTTCTGGCAGCAAGAAGGGGATGATTCGGATTATGCCCAATTACGTCTTGGGAGTGAGGGGTATGTCTTAGACAGACAAGTAGAAAAGGTGAATTATTTGAAATTGAAAACATTGACTGTTGGTTATAATCTGCCCAAATCGTTGATCTCTAAATGGGGAATGGAGCAATTACGGGTATTTGTGAGTGGAGAAAATCTTTTGACTTTTTCCAATTATTCAGGGATGGATCCTGAAGTTGTGAGTATTGTAAACGGGGTAGATGACGGAATGAGTTATCCATTAGCCCGGAAGTTTACTTTAGGTCTAACTGTAAAATTCTAGTTATGTGTAAAATACAATATTTTGTAATAATGCTTTTCGGTTTATGTTTATTGTGTGGATGTGAGGATGCGTTGACCGTGAAGCCAGAAAATTCACTCACCTATGAAAACGGTTTGAGTACTCCGAAAGATTTCGAATCCTTTATCAATGGGGTGGATAAAGCTCTAAAAGTGTTGACTTACACGAATGAACCGAATCTTCAAATAAAGAAAGGTGTGTATGTCGATGACTATTACGATGATTCTGAAATGGAATGGTCCCAGACATTAAGTTTTCCTTCTTCTGAACTTTCATATTGGAATACCCGGAGTTGGCAGATATATTATCAACCGATAGCTAATGCAAATGTCGTGCTCGCTTATGCGGACGTGGCAGATTTATCTTCAGAGGAGCGTAATTTGTACAAAGGACAGGCTTGGTTTTATAAGGCTTTATTATATTTGGAAATTATCCGTCAATGGGGAGATTGTATGTTGATTCGAGATCAGGTCGAGCTATTGCCGACGGCGAAGACGAATTGGGATGAGGTGGCTGATTACGCGATTGATCTAGCAACGAAAGCTGCTGAGGTATTACCCGAGTTTGATAAAATCAGAATGGCAAACGGGAATGTGGCAACGTATAAATCCACCCCTTGCAAAGGAAGTGCAAATGCTTTATTGGCACATCTCTGCGCTTGGAAAGCGGGAGGGAAATATTTTGCTCACGATGATGCTTATGATGAAATGGAGTTATGGAAAAAGGCTGAAGAGGCGTGTACACGGGTTATTACTTCCGGCCAGTATGGTTTGGCGGCAAATCCGGAAGAAGTATGCGCAAGCGTGTTGTTAGGGGATAGTCGGGAGAGTATTTATGAAACGATTACACGTAATTTTTGGAACGAGGAGAGACTTCCTATGGGGCCTAAACATATTGTAGAGGACTATGCAGGATGGCCAATAATTCCGACAATACAGCCTTCGTCTGTTGCGTATAATGTTTGTCGTATAAAGGCCTCTTCCATGAAGGAGATGTATCTTCAAAATGATTTACGTCGGGAAGCTTATTTTTATAAATTGGATTCCATGAGCCATGATACGTTATTACCTGTGACCGGAGGGTATGCTTATTTGTACAAGTTTCGCAAATTTTACACGGAAAGGACGGACGACGGGTATATCATCGCGGTTTGGATCAGAATAAAATCTGGTGGCGTTTGGCGGATATTTATTTGTTGCGTGCGGAATGTCGAGCCCGTTTAGGAGGTAGTTACATGGAGGGGGCGATTGATGATTTGAATAAAATTCGAGAGCGTGCCAATGCTAAACTCTACGATGCCTCGGAGTATGGGGGAGATTTGAGATACGCAATTTTTAAGGAACGGGAAAAAGAGCTGTTGTTGGAGGGACAACGCTATTATGATATTATTCGGAATGATTATGTCCGAATGGAATTGAAAGGGAATTACCAAACGGTAACCAATCAGGATTTGAAAGATGGAGCTTTGTTTTTGATGATTGGTGACGGGGCTTTCAGCCAGAATCCCTTGCTGCGACAAAATACGTATTGGCATCGACGTTTGTAAATTAATTTGTTGAATCATGAAAAATAAGTTTATGAAAAAGATATGGCTATTATGGGGAATTATTGCTCTTGTTTGGGCTTGTGACACGGAACAAAAGGTGATTGATACGGGTGTTTCTAATCCTTATTTTGACGGGACAATTATGGATTATTTACGTTCGAATGATAAAAACTGGGATCTGACGGTGGAGATGATTGAGCATGCCGATTTGACGGATTTATTCGAGGGACAGGTGGATACTTGTCCGGAAATTACGTTCTGGGCTCCGCCTGCCTATTCTATTTTGCGGTTTATGCTGGAGTCGCAGAAAGCTGCGGTTCCCGGTGAGATTTATACGAAAATTTCGGATATGCCTAAAGAATTGTGCAGGACGTTCCTGTTGAAACATGTGGTGAGCAAGAAATATTTGAAGTCGGATATTGCTTACATTAATAAAGATTATTTTATCAACGAAGAGAAACAAGATGGGGGAACGGATATGACTTGTATCGGAGGCAACAAGATTCGAGCTTATTTACGAGGGTCTTCATGGGCCGGAGTTGCAGAGGCTGGGGCCGTGACACTTAATCTTTATTCTATGGAGCACGGGGAAATCCCTGTGGCTTCACCGGATATACAGCCCAAAAATGGTGTTGTACATGCATTAAATTACAGTTATAATTTTGGAAAAATATAAAAATTTAGAAGATGAGAACGCTAATAATACTTTTTATGCTGACTATCCCATTCTCGATGGTTAATATAGGATGTCAGGATATTGAAATCGGATATTTGATTACGGAGTATGCCGGGTATAGTTTAGATTCATTAGTAATAAATTATGAACTGGATACAACACCCCCAGAAGAGGTATCGAATCCTGAATATCAAATGTATTTGGATATGGGATTTAGCCCGGAAGAAATTGCGATGTTTTTTCAAATTTACCCGACAATGTTAGTTGGGGGTGGAGAAGATTGGCTGCGGGTGACTTATGGTATGCCTTGGACAAGTACCCCAATTGAAGGAATAGAGGGAAGTAACCCGATCTGGTGTCAGGTGAAATCAATTACTTCGGAGGGCGGGGATGCTGATAAATTAGCCGCTTGTATTTCTGTCCGGGGGAATGGTGTCCTTTCTGTTCCGGTGGAGAATGATGTTCCTCGGGGAAGGTATAGTATTTCTTTAAACTTTTGGAATGAGGGCAGGTCAAAAGATGTGAATAACTGTTTTACGATTATCGTGAGATAATAACGATACGTGAATTGTATGATCGGGTGGGAGCGAATGGCTCTGCCCGATCATTTTTCGTGATATTATTTTTTCCATCTGATCGTTCGAGAATCCGGATTTTTGTGTAAGTTTGTCTCCATGAGTGGTGAGAATTGTATCATGGAAGAAGTTTTCTCTAAAATAAAGAATGGAGACCAAGGGGCATTTGAACAAGTGTTTCGGATGTTCTATATGCCATTGTGCGATTATGCAGTCATGATTCTTGGTGATCAGGCGGAGGCAGAGGATGTGGTGCAGGATCTTTTCACGTATCTCTGGAAAAGTCGGCAGGAGGTTCGGGTGCAGGAGTCCGTGAAATCTTATCTTTTTACTTCGGTACGTTTCCGGGCTTTAAATGTATTGAAACATAAAATGATAGAGCGAAAACATGGAGCGTCATTGATGGCGTTTATTGAAGATCTACAAAATTCTGATTACTCGGAAGAGGAGATGCAACGTGTGGAGCAAATAAAAGAGGTTCTGCAAACTTTACCTGCGCAATGCCGGACGGTGTTCACGATGAGTTGTTTAGACGGGAAAAAATACAAGGAGATTGCGGATGAATTGGGGATATCGGTGAATACCGTGAAGTCTCACGTGATGAAAGCGTATCGGGATATTCGAGCTAGGGTAGGTGGAGAACACACTTCCGTATTGCTTTTTATTGCTTTACAAGGCCAAAGATAGATGACATGAATTGAATATATAGGTCTTGATAATCAGATCTTTTTTTAATGTGTGATATTTTTCTTGAAAAAAGTTCATTTTTAACTCACCTTCTTTTGAAGGATGATTGTCGTATAGGAAAATAGATACAAAATGAACGATTTTCTGGAAAATAATTGGGAGCGTTTGACTTCTCTGTGGCGAAGGCCGGAGGAGGGAGAGCTATCTCAGGAGGAAAAAAAGATATTGCAACAACAATTCGAGATCCGACAGGCCATGCACGGATTGAGTTCCCATCGTTATGACGTGGATAACGCATGGCGGAAAATACAGCCGAAAAGGGGTAGAAAATGGATGTTGTCGGTTTGTAAATATGCGGCCATATTTGTATTGGGTGTTTCTTTGGTTTATGTCGTTACCCGTCCGGAGCCGAAGGAAAAAATTGTACGTGCTGAAGTGATAAAACCCGGTAGGTTACAGGCAGAATTGCGTTTGGGAACGGGAGTACGGTTAGCATTAAACGAGCATCAAGGAGTTTATTCCTCGGGAAATGCGGGAGTGGAGATCGTGAATGACACGGTGACGGGGAAAGTTTCTTACCATATTAATGAAGAGTCTGATCAAAATTCATTGATAATTAATGAATTGATTGTGCCTAAAGGTGGTGAGTATTCTCTAGAATTACCCGATGGGACTATAGTTTGGGTTAATTCAGAATCCTCTTTACGTTTTCCAGAGAAATTTGCACTAGATCAGCGAGAGGTGTTTTTGGAAGGAGAGGCTTATTTCGAGGTAAAAAAAGATACAAACCGACCTTTCTACGTGCGTACGGAAGCTGGAAATGTGCGAGTATTGGGAACATCCTTTAATGTGTGTGCTTACCCGGAAGATCGTTTTTGGCAGACCACTTTGATTGAAGGCTCCGTGATGATTGCACGAGGAGAGGAAAAAGTGTTGATGAAACCCGATGAGCAGTATCAAATTAATTTGAAAACCGGAAAAGGGGAGCTAAAGGAAGTTCTACCGGAATTGTACACGTCTTGGCGGGATGGAAAATTTTATTTCAAAGCGTATACATTTGAAGAGTTAGTGGGGAAATTAGAACGATGGTATGACTTCACCATGTTCTACACGAGCGAGAGTATCAAAAACCGCCGTTTCTCGGGGGTGATCAACAAGCATGAACCTTTACAGGATATGTTGAAATTCTTGGAAATGACTTCTGATGTACAATTTAATATAAAAGGAAATGTGGTGACAGCCAGTTTGAAAAATAATAAATAACACGGTAAAAAGAAAGAACGAGAGATTGCGGCTCTCGTCCTGATTCTTAACCCGTGAGGATTAATAAATAACAATGTAATTACAAATCTATGAAAAAAAATGATGATGTAGGCTTATTCTACTGGAAAAGTAGAATAAAAAAAATGTTATTGCTTATGAAGCTAGTTTGTTTTGGAATTTTAATTGGGTTGATGCAAGTACATGCTACAACTTACGGGCAGGCGGAAAATGTGTCGTTTGAGCAAAAGCGGATGACGATAGACCAAGTGTTTAATACAATTACGTTACAGTTACAGTATGATATTTTTTATAGTGATGACGAACTTGATATAAAACAAGTCGTGGAGATTCCGGCATTGAGGGCGAATATTGAAGATGTTTTAAAAGCTGTTCTAGGAGAGCGATTCTCGTATCAATTTATTGGTAAGACTATTATCATATCACCTGCATCGGCGGACCCACAAGTTAATAAGAAAAGTGTTCGACTGAAAGGATTCGTGTATGACGAAAAAAAAATACCCATGCCTGGGGTTACCATTCAAGTAGTGGGAACTTCTGTCGGTACGGTATCTATCAATAATGGTTGGTTTGCCATTGATTTGCCGATATTGAAAGGAAAATTGAAGTTTTCTTTTGTGGGCTATAAAGATCAAGAAATAGAGTTCACGGAAAAAACAGACACGCTTCACATCTATATGAAAGAAGATGTTTCAAATTTGGATGAGGTGGTAGTACGGGCTTACGGTTCTCAGAAAAAACGCGAGGTAATCAGTGCCATATCCCGGGTGACGGCAGAAGAAATGAAAGAATTACCCACGGCAAGTTTGGTAAATATGTTGCAAGGCCGGATGGCGGGAGTGATGGTGGTGAACCAGTCCGGGGCACCGGGAAGTGCCCAGATGGTAGCTATCCGGGGGTATAATTCCTTGATGACGAGTGGGGCTAGCGATGGTCAGCCGCTTTACGTGATAGATGGAGTACCCATGCACTCATTCGTGTCTCCGGTGTCCGGTACCAACACGATGGCGGATATTGACCCTGCCATGATTGAATCCGTGGAGGTGTTGAAAGATGCGGCAGCTGCTTCTATTTACGGTTCTCGTGCGGGGAACGGAGTGATTTTGATTACGACAAAAAAAGGACGAGCCGGTGAAGCTAAATTTTCTGCAAACGTTTCTTATTCTGCTTCTCAATTAATGGCATATCCCGAGCAGGTTGGAGGACGGATGGAGCGGATTATTAATTTGGAACGATTGAAAAATGATCGGGGTGCGATGTATGACTACACCACCAGGAAATGGAGTTGGCCGACTTCTTATGAAGATGTTTACGAGGCTTTTTCTGGAACGTATGATGGTTTTTGGGGAAACGGACATCTGCAACAAAAGATTTCAGACTATTTACAAGATAGTTTGAACCCGTATTTCAACAATAGCACGAACTGGTGGAAATACGTTTATAAAACGGGAAAAATCTTGAATGCCAATCTTCAGGCATCCGGGGGAAGTGAGCGCATGCAATATATGGTTGGTGCCGGGTATTACGAGGAGACGGGTATTGCTATAAATAGTTCTTACGGTCGTTACAATTTATCCTCTAATCTGACGGCAAAGCCCACGAAAGGATTGGATTTAAATGTGCGATTGTATCTGGCTTATACGAACAAAGATCGGGATACCCGAAATTTGATGTCTCATAATCGTTTTGAGGTAATAACGGCAGATCCTAGTAGTACCTCAACGTTGCTCTCTAATTCTTCCGAGGTGGAAGCAGAATGGTTGAGAAATGCGAATGCGAAAAAAGATAAATCCGATGCTTACCGGGCAATGGGATCTGTTTATTTGCAATACGCTTTTTGGAAAGGGTTCTCGTTGACGGGAAGTGCTAGTGTCGATTTCTCTCAAAGTAATTCTAATATCTTTTCTCCGAGTTGGTTAGATGCTTCAAGCTGGGAAGAGAATAGATCGGAAGGATCTATTTCCCGTTCGATTACGGTTTTGGGGAACGTGCTGTTACGTTATAACAAGTCGTTTAAGGAAAAACATAATTTAGAAGTTTTGCTGGGAATGGATATCAATAAAGAGCAATATCATTATATCAACGGTCATGGTAGAGGAGGTCCTAGTGACAATATTTACTATTATAATCCGAATATTAATCAGCCGATCAAGAATCATGGATACGGAGATTATGAGAATTGGGAATCCATGACGAGTTACTACTCTGATTTTAGGGAGAAAACGATGTTGAGTTACTTTACCCGTGTGGGATATAACTACAAACAGCGTTATTTGGTGGAAGGAACTCTTCGTCGCGATGGTTCTTCTACTTTTGGAGAGGATCATCGTTGGGCGACATTCCCTTCTGTTGCCGTGGGGTGGACTTTTTCGGAGGAACCCTTCATGCGTTGGGCTAGCTGGCTTGACTGGGGAAAATTACGAGCAAGTTATGGTACTTCTGGGCAAATATTTACGGATGAATACCTGGCTCACGGGTTAATGTCTGTCGATAGTGATGCGTTTATGGAGAATAATGGCATGATCCCGAACACGATGATCAGCCCGGACTTGACTTGGGAGAAATCTGAACAATATGACATCGGTTTGGACTTGGATATGTTTGATTACCGGTTAAAGATGAAATTGGATTATTATTATAAGTTAACTTCATCGTTGATTTATAACGTTGAACTGCCGGGTACGATCTTGCTTGCCGGTGCGCGGACGGAAAACGCTATGGAACTGTCTAACGAGGGGATCGAATTGGAGTTGGAAGCGGATATTTTAAGGAATCATGCTGTGTTGTGGCGGACGAAGTTTAATATTTCCCGTAACTGGAACCGTTTTGAAAAATCCTATGATGGGAAAGATAAAGATGGGCTTATTATTGGACGCCCCACTTCCGGGTTGATGGTCTATGCGGAAGACGGTTTTTATGACTCGGATGATGAAGTTCCGATAAATTGGAAAATAGATGGTAGTCAAGAATATTTAGGAACTAGTGTGGACCCTATGACGGGTACGAGTGGTATGGTCGGACGGCAAAAGTTATTGGACCTGAATGGGGACGGTAGAATCGGTACTGATGATATGTATTACGTGGGGACAGCACAACCGTTGGCTTATGGTGGATGGGTGAATGAATTGACATGGAAGAATTTTAGTTTGAACATGTTGTTTAATTATGCGTTGGGACGAAGCATGATTAATATGAGACCTAAATCTATCTATCAAACTGTAATTAATGTGAATCCCGCTGATATGGATTTTTGGGAAAAACCTGGAGACGATGCTGATTATCCGTTTTTTGGTTATGATTTTGAGATGCAAACGGACAAGCGGGTGGAGAAGGTACATTCCGTTAGTTTGAAACAGTTGACCGTTGGATATGATGTAGCTAAAAAGGTGTCAAAGAAGATAGGATTCTCTGGTATCCGCTTTTTCGTCACAATGGAGAATTTATTTTATCTGAGTAATTATTCCGGGGAGAATCCGGAGGTGGTTGATGTGTATAAAGGCATTGATAGTGGAAGTGCTTATCCGTTGCCAAGAAAATATTCGATAGGTTTAACTCTTAATTTTTAGTGAGATGAGAAGATTGATTTATGGGATAATGATGTTATTACTTTTTGCCCGGTGTGCCGATTTTATTGATGTCGTTCCGGAAAATTCAACGACGTTTACAAGTTTTTTTCAAACGGAGAAAGATGCAGAGGCTTTGCTGAACTCGTTGAAATCTCAGGAACGAAAAATGGTGTTGAACCAAATTTATGAACCACATGTCTCTGCCGGCTTGCTCGTTGACTCGACTCAAGATCTTGAGATCAATCAGGCAAAAGGTTTAGATATAAATGTCTATACCCGTGTTAATTGGAAGGAATATTATAGAACGATCAATTATGCCGATGTGATTTTAGATAATCTACATCGTTTCCCTCTTTCTGACGAAATCCTAGATATATATGCGCTACAGGCTTATTTTTCCAAAGGCTTGGCTTATTACTATCTTGCTCAGCGTTGGGGAGAATGTCCTATCACGAAAGGCTCCTTGTACATGGATAAAATAGCGAAAAGTCCGGTCGGGGATGTTTTGGAGGAAGCGACCAAGTGGGCTTTGAAGGCGATGGATCTGCCGACGTGGGAGAATCTGAAGGACTCTGACGGGAAACAACGAGGAACCAAGCAATATGCGTCGAAAGGTGCTGCGGCTGCCTTATTGGCTCACATTTATTCTTGGAGAGCCGAGATTGAGGGAAAGCCGGAATTTTGGGCGGAAGCCGAGAAATATTGTTCTATGATCATCAATGGTGAGGTGGGTAACTATTCGTTGGCCAAGGATCCGGAAGAGGTGTGTACCGGGGTGTTGCTTCGTGGGCATGCGGAGAGTATATGGGAGATATACAAGACAAAAACGGAAATGTTGACCCCGGAGGCTTATTTTCAGGCACAATTTGTGGAGTTTCCTGTTAAAAAGAATTCACAGATGAACCCGAGCAAATGGCCGATGTATGCTGTCAGGAAAACGACTGTCAATACGATGTATGACAAGGAGGATTTGCGTCGGAACGCTTATTTTACTTGGTTGGATGCAGATTCCATATTTATGTACAGTCAGGGTAAGGAACTGGTGGCGGACACGATGCGTCCGAAGGAAGGTTCTTACGACAATGATTTGGAAAACGGGGATATCGGTTTGCTGACCTTTGATAACGATGACATTGAGTTTGCGTACGTGAACGTTTTCCGGAATGCATTTTACGAGCTTGATTCTTGGAGTGGTAAATTAAATTACCGAGGAATGGATATGGACAAAATCGTGTGGCGTTTGGCAGATATTCTTTTGTTACGGGCGGAGTGTCGTGCGAGACAAAATCTTCCTAACGCGGCCGATGATTTGAATGCAATTCGGGAACGGGCATACGGTAACCGTATGCATGATTATGATCCGGCTAGAGATGGTGATTTACAATATGCCATTTTCCATGAGAGGGAGAAAGAGTTGTTTTTCGAGTTTGATCGTTTTTATGCTTTGCGCAGAAACGGACTTGACTATGTGCGTAAGATTTCACCGCAATTTGAAGCTTTGACAGAGACAGATATTAAAAACGGAGCGTTATATTACGGTGTCCCTGATGATGCTTTTACGGCTAATGATTTAATGCGTCAAAATGTTTACTGGAATGAATTTTTACAATAAAGGAGCGGTTATGAAAACGACAAAATTTATAGCGATTATCGTTTTGTTGTGTGGACTTGGGGCCTGCACGAAAAACAATTTTATTGATACGGGAATTTGTAATGGTCGGTTCGACGGTTCGTTACTGGAGTATCTGGAAGCTCCGGCTAATTCTTATAATTGGGATTCCACGGCCCTTATGGTGTATCGTGCGGGTGATGACGTGGTACGCTTGTTCGAGGGGCAAGATCCAGATCATCCTGAAATTACCTTTTTGGGCATCACGAATCATAGCATTCGGCGTTATTTGCTGGAGCGGGGATTGAGTCAAGTTGCTGATTTAACTCCCGAGTTCTGCAAAAAAGTTTTGCTTTGTCACGTTTTGGACGGAAAGTTGTGGCGGGATAGCATTCCTTTGGGAGAGGATGGTCAAGGGGGAAATCTGATCAAGGGGGGAGCTTATTATACCACTTTGGGGGGAACCCGGTTGGCCATGTATACAAAAAGAGGAAGTTGGCAGGGAATTTCCGATATAGGTGCTTTGGCGATAACGATTAAATCCACTCATACATTATTAAAGTTAGAGGATGTTGTTTCCACGAATATAGAACCGGATCACAGTCTGGTACATGCGATGGCTTATTATTATGATTGGACAAATATGTCTGATGATTTACGTTGAACTTAACGACTGAAGAAATATGAGAATAATGACAATATTGATAGGATGTTTGCTTGTTTGTTGTTTTGCATGTCAAGAAAAAACAATCGGTTACTTGATCACGGAAAATGCGGGTTATGAACCGGATTCTTTGATTATTCCCAGCACGTTGGATCCGGAGAAAGATGCTATTCGGATTGAAAACAAGGCCCCTTGGATGACTTTTAGTTTGCAAGGGTACGAGGGTACTGCACCTATTACTTTTACGATCGAGTCGGTGACTTCTACGGCAGGGGAGGAGCAAGCCGCTTTGTTTAAGGAGGAGTTGACAATCCGTGGGGGCGGTGCTATGTTTTACCCGTTAGAACATAAAGCGGGAGCGGGGACGTATGTCGTTTCTGTTCGTCTGACCAACGAGGGGTATAGTCAGGTGATTGAAAATGCCTACACCTTTCTTATCGAGGAATAATATGTAAAAAGAAGTGGTATCAAAATGTATTTGGTACCGCTTTTTATTTTTTAATAAAAACGAAAGTACATGAGGTTCATATTATTAATGTTGCTTTGCGTGTTTACGCTGAATGTGTTCGGGCAGGGTATTGATTTCTTCAAAGGGAATTTAAGTGAAGCTTTGACAAAAGCTAGAAGTGAAAATAAAATTGTGTTTGTGGATTTTGTAGCTTCGGGGAGTGAGCCTTGTGAGCAAATGTCGGCAGAAGTTTTTTCACAAGAGATTATCAGTGCGTATTTTAACCAGAGATTTATTTGCGTGCAAATTGATGTTGAAAAGGAGAAAGAGCTTACCCAAAAGTACGATGTGACTCGAGTCCCGAGTATGCTGTTTTTTAGTCCGGAAGGAAAGATTGTCAAACAAATTGTAGGACCAATTTCTTTGACGGATTTAGTGCAGACAGCGATGTTTGTTGCTGGAGATCTTTTGTCATTAGAAGACCAATGGGTAGCTATGCAGGGAGATAAAAAGAATTTGGATTTGCAGCAACGTTTTTTGTTACAAGCTCCCGAATTGATGGCTACGATCAGGAACCAAAAGGAGTTGGAAAAATGGCAGTTTCGGGTAGAGAAAGTAATCAAGCATTATCTGGCGCAGAAACCGCGGGAAAATATGATTAATCGGGAGGATGCTAATCTCATCATGATGTATTGCTCGCAACCGCAGAAAAAGAATGAACCGGTGGAATTCATGATTCAACATTTAGAGGAATTCCAACGAATATTACCCGTGTACACGCTGGTTTCATTTTTTGCCAGTTACCAAGACAGGCTGGTACAAAGCATGGCTATGGATGGGGATCTTGAGTATAAACAACAGATAGCCAGAATAAAGGGAGATTTGAAATCGGTATTCGACTCGGTGAAGACGAAAAGTTTCTCCGTGGAGTATCTCATGACAGCTAAAGCTGATGCCTTTTACGCTTTGTATGCTCAAAAAGATCAAGCGAAATATGTTCGCTTGCAAAAGGAATTTTTTGATAAAATGGGAGATCTTGCCAGTCCGAGTGATTACCAGCGTGCCGTGGTTGCCTTGATGGATGCCGTTGCCAATAAGTTGACAGAAGAGTCTGCCACAGCAGCCTTGTCGTGGCTGGATAAGCTTTTGTCGGGGAATTCCGATATGGCGACACGGGTGAGGTATTTGATAATGGCAGGCGATTGCTATCAGGTGTTGGAAAACAACGAGAAAGCCAAAAGTTGTTATAATGAAGCTTACATGCTCTCATTCCAAACAGGTGATATTAATTTGCAGGTACGTTTGAGGGAAAAAATGGATCTGTTATCTTAAGTTATTGGTTTGTATAATAGTATATTAAGCAAAAATAATTAGTAATGTAACAGGTTTATCGATGCCTAACCAAAAAGTAATACCGGGGCTTTCTTTAGGTGCGTGAAGAATGGGTCACGGTATTACTTTCTTTTTATCAAGTTTTATTCCACGATCCATCTCTCGATATTCCGAGTATTATTATCAAAGTTAATCCCGATTTTGAACAACTGTCGGGAATCCGCTTCAAATGGTCGGGCGTAATGTTTCGCTTTGATTTGTTGCAAGGCTTCTTCGGCAGAACCTTCCAGTTTGAATTCCATCACGTAGATGTAACGGTCGGTTTGCAGTACGAGATCCACCCGGCCTTCGGATGTGTGATATCCCTCTTTCACGTAGAAACTTACAAGACGGAAAACAATAAAAAGTACGTTTTGATAGTGTACTTCCAAATCCCGGATCAACTCGTAAGGCGTGTCGGCAAAGAAGCTTTGCAGGCGATGCAGGAAGGCATCCGGTTGGTCGGTTCTAATCTCTTTCACGAATTGTTGGATCTCGAACGGAGACTCCACTTTATTCACGTTTGTATAGAAAGGCATTAGGAACTTGATAAATCCTTCTTCTACTTCTCGGTTGGGGAATCCTAAGATATAGTTATCGAATTCCCCATCGTAATCCTTAATCGTGAGATACCCGCTTTGATAAATCACGGGGATAGGACTTTCGTCGGCATAAATACTGTTGAGGACCTCGGAATTCGTCTCTTCCTGAGATATCTGTTCGGGGTTATAATGATTTTGTTTCAATAATTCGACCAACTAGGTGGGAGTGCCTGTTTCGAACCAATAACTACCGAATTCCTAAGGCAAATTTTATGTCCCCGTCCATGGTTTTCAAGGCCCCGTAAAATGGTTTCAACGTGTTTCGGAATTCCCGTTGTAACTCGTCATTATTGATCGCTTGCAACATGGGTTTATCGTATTCGTCAACAAGGTAATGATTCGTACGTGTTATATGCGGAATATTTTTGTGACCCGTGGAATATTTTGGGGAGATTATTTTACTTTTGCTGTAGAATTAAACACATAAAAATAGAGAAGAAATGACAGCAAATTGGTTTGAAGCGAAGGTAAAATACGTGAAAGTTGGCGAGGATGGAAAAGAGAAAAAGATGTCCGAGTTGTATTTGTTAGATGCGATGTCCTACACGGAGGCGGAGAGCCGGATCACGGAAAATCTGCGGGAGATGATTCAGGGAGATTTTTATATCGTGGGATTGAAGAAATCGAACATCACGGAGTTGGTGGAGTCGAATGACGGGAATGACGATAAGTGGTTCAAGGCGAAAGTGGCGATTATTGATGCGGACCAGATCAGTGGTAAAGAGAAAAAATCTCACCAGTATTATTTGGTGGCGGCAGCGGATATTGAGAAGGCGTTGGCTAATTTGCAGAAGAGCTTGTCAACCTACGTGGTACCTTTCGAGATCAGCTCTTTGACCGATACGAATATTATGGATGTGTTCCCTTATTTCTCTGATGACGCAGAGCAAGAAATCCCGTCCAACTTAAAGCCGTTGGGCGATTTTGAACAAGAGGCAGAGATAGACGCTTAGTGTAAAATATATTGAAATAATGGGGTTGTACAAAAAGTCAATTTTATTTCAAGAAACTCCTCCGTCACTTCGTGCCACCTCCTCTATAAACAGAGGAGGAGCTGGTGACTCTTCCCGAAGACAGGGAGTATTTCAGCTCTCCCTCTGTTTATAGAGGGAGTACCCCGAAGGGGGGAGGGAGTTTGAAGAATGACTTTTTGTACAGTCCCATTATTATTTTAACACCTCATCTATAATCCGGTATTGCGTGTTGAAAAACAACCGTCTCTCGATGCGTCCGCTCCTAGAAAGAAGTGTGGAAATATGGCATAGCGAGTTAATCCATTCTTTTATCTTATTGAAATTGTCTTCCGAATCCTGTATCATCGAAAAGCTGAAATTCGTTTGGAACAAGGCGAGATGTTTGTTGCCGGAAAAGAAATAACTACTGGAAAAGCCCACGTTAATTGACGACACGAGAAAATCCGTTTCGGGTGGGAAGGGAATGCGGGGAGTACGGGTTCCGTTTAGTGTCTTTTCTAATTGTGAAAGTATAAGTTTGAGTTCATTTTTGATGTCTTCTTTTTCCTGTTCGGAAATAATATGTGTTTTGTAAAAATTACTTATCTCTTTAGATAATGCCCAAATTAGCGAGCTATCCCAAATATAAAAAACGTGTTGAAAGTTATACACGTCATGATATTTTTCACCGATAGTCGACAACCTAGGGGGAAGTTTCCACTGGGAAAAATTGTTATACTCGTCGGATTGCACGAAATAGTACCCCCATTTAAAGAACATGAATTTCATCATAAGCGGGGAATGTATGAAACATTCCAGAGGCAACGAGTGGTAGACATTCCCGCTCGTGCCGGGTTCGTCCCGGTTGATCTCTTCGATATGTTTAAAATTAAGGTCTATCATGTCACATAGGGTATCGATAGAGTGAAATTTTAACGGGGTTTCCAGTATGAATGGGAGCCATTGGATGTCTTCTTCTTGGTATAAAAGACTATCGAGCGAGATATTCAGAATTTTGGCCAGTATTCCCATTTCCCGGATGGAAAAATTTACTTTACCCGCCATCCTCCGGTAGACCGACTCTTTTTCCAGTTTCAGTATGTCCGACACCTGATTAATAAGTTCAGCTCTCTTGGAATTTCTTTTGTGTAGTTCCTCGATGAATTTATCATGAAGATCTTTTTTTCTCATGGTGGTTCTATTTAGTCATATACTCGATTCAGATAATTGTGAAACAATAATCAAATATAAACATAAATCCAGAGGAATTTTTTTAATATTACGTTAAAATGCGGGTTGTTTTAAGAATAGATTCTTCCTCTTGAATGATTCTCCGTTTCGGAGAATGGCAAAATGGTAAATCCTCTGAGATGGAGGATATGCAATGCCAACGTCTATTTATGGTATGGATAAAATCAAAAATGGCAGAAATTCCGCAAAAATGTATGATTGACCGCGGGGCAATGGACTAAAGTTGTCTTTTTCGGGCGATCTTGATGGCCTACTTTTGTATTTAGAATATAATATTATAAAAGTAAGCGAATGAAAAATAGAATGGTTCTAATGTTAACACTGGCGGCGATCGTTTTTGTCGGTTGTGTGAATGAGAAGGAAGATAAGTCGCCGGTAGGTGGCGGAGTGGCTGACGTGGCTTACATTTCTCTTCAAGTTAAAACAGAAAAAAACGAGGCTCGCTCCTCGGGTGAAAACGCGGGTATGAATGAAAGTGATTTGAAGACTCTCTACTTGATAACTTTCGACGAAACGGAAAAAGTGGTCGGTATACCCAAGACGACAGAGTATTATACCAAGATCGAGAATGCCGCTTCGAAACCGGATGCCATCAAAATCTCGGCGGCCTCTGAAAAGCTACTGGTGATAGCCAATCCGGGAGATAAACTGTTGGATGTGATTGAAAATATCAATGATCGAACCACCTTCTCCACGATAAATGTGGCAGTGAAAGAGGTTACCATGGCGGAGATTACAGATAAGGTGGACGCTATCGCCAAGGGGTTCACGATGATCAACAGCGGGAATGAGAGTGGGAAACAAGCTGGGGATAAAATTACCGATCCGTTGATTAGTCTTGTCGGTAAAATTCAAGTGGTGTCGAAGGACCTGAAAGAAGAGAATGCTATTGAAGAGGCCGAGAAAGAGGGTAACCGGGTCGACGTGAAAATTGAACGTCTGGCCTCTAAAGTGGAGTTGAAACTTAAAGGGGATAATAATGATAACGTCGTTGTTGAACCTACCGGGGCGACCTTCACGTTTAAAAACTGGACACTTGACGTGGTGAACAGTACGTTCTATCCTTTTGCCGAGAAAACCCTACTTACCGTGATTCATTCGTCCGGGGGAAGTTACGTCAGTAATTTTTATACCAAGGACCCGAATTTCACGGATGCCACGGGGATCGTGAATGCCTCGGTCAACCAGACGACGTATGAACCGGAACTGGTTGCCCCTTACTCTTGGATGGCGGCTGCAAACGGAATTTATTGCATCGAGAACACGATGAATGACAATGCCCAGATATTCGAGAATGCCACCCGTGTCGTGATCAAAGGGATATATTATCCTGAAAATCATGTCGGGACAGGAGATTGGTTTAGTTTTGCTGGTAAAACGTATGCTAATTTTGATGACCTGAAAGCGGCGTACAATGCCAGTGACGTGGGGCCTAACCTGAAGGCCGCCTGCGAGGCCATGTACTCTAGCATACGATCTTACGCGGATAAGCATAGTGATGTGAATCTTAGCGGGACATCGTTTAAAACCTTGGAAACATCCGATTTGGCGCAGGTTAAGAATGGAGGGGAAGTCCTTAAAAATGGGAAAACCCCGGTTATCCAGTGGTATCAAGAGGGCCTCTGTTACTATTATTACGAGATTCGTCATGATAATGATACTGATGAACACATGGCTTTCGGGAAATATGGTGTCGTGCGAAATAACTGGTATAAGTTGACCTTGGGTTTAGTGAAAGGTCCCGGAACACCTTGGTTCCCGGATATTGATAATCCCGGTCCCGGCGATCCCGATCCGGATGATCCTATCGATACTTCTACCGGGTATTTGGGAATCACCGTGGAGGTCGCACCGTGGATTATCTGGGAAAACGAGATCGACATTTAATGATTGAGAATCTGGATTATAAAATTTCAACGTATGAACACGGGAAGGTTATATCGGGATTGGAGCCAAAGGATAGGTATCGCGTTGGCGTGCTTGTTTCTGTGGTCATGCGACGTGATAAAGGAAGATACGGACAACTGTGGCGTGTACTTGGAATTTATCTATAATTATAATATGGAATATGTCGACTCGTTCGATCCGTGGGTCAACACGGTTGACATATTCGTGTTTGATACTGATGAGCGTTTTCTTTTTACGAAACATGCCCGGCGGGAAGAACTCGTCGGGGGAAAGCAAATGTTGCTGGCTGATAATCTACCCGTGGGACACTACAAGATCTTGACCGTGGGAGGTTTGACCAATCATTTCCGGGTATCGGATGTGCGGGGGAATGCGCTTTCCCCGGGCGAAACGATGTTAGAGGACGTGCGGATCGCTTTAGAACGGATCTCTCAGACCGTGTCTCATGAATTTTCCCCTTTGTGGATCGGGAAAACGATAGAGATTGATTATAAAGCGGATCGGGGCGTGTACCCGGTGTCTTTGGTTAAAAATACGAATCATTTTCACGTGTTACTAGCTGAAGTGGGTGGTAGTAGTGCGGGACGTGCGGACCGTCCCGCTTTTATTTTTGAAATCCTGACACCCGAGGGAGCGGTCTACGGACATGATAACGTTCCCCGGGTGCAGGAACCCGTGACTTACATGCCCTATTCCCTGATGGCGGGCGAGGGGCCGGAAGTCTTGTCAGAAGGCCACGTGAATACGGTTAGGCTACTTTACGATGAGGATTACGATTATAAACTGATCGTCTATGATACACGGACCGGATTGCGGGCATGGGATTATGATTTGATGAAACTCTTGGAGTCGAGAAAACCGATGCTGCGTCCGGACGGGAGTACGCTCCCCGTGCAGGAATTTCTCGACCGGCAAAGCGAGTGGCGTTTGGTGATCCTGTACAAAGAGGGGGAAAACCCGTCCGGTTTCGTGGCTTTGAGTATTGAGGTCAACGGGTGGATCGTTTGGCGTAATGACATAGAGGTTTGATGTATGAAAAGCAAAATGTTACATATCGTTTGGATTCTGTTCTTCTTGGTGGCCTGCATCGGGGAGCGTTCGGAGGATGGAGGGGGAGAATCTCTCGGTTCGCGGGGAAAGATCGACGTGGAAATACTCGTGCGGGGGGCCGATGAACATGATTTTGTTCGAACGGTTCGTTTTGTCGTGTTCGATGATGCTTCTGTTTCCCCGACGTTGGACATAAACGAGTTAGTAGCCTTGGGTGACGAGGAACGTGATGCAACCCGATTTAAAACCACTCTGGAAGTGAAGACGAATCCGGATAAAATGCTTGTCGTGGTAGTGAACGAACCTCAGGTCATGACGAGTGTACTGAATGCGGTCATTGCCCCGGAACAACTGGAAGAGATGCTTTTCCGGATGGATGATACCTTTAGTTTTGATCATGTGCAACCCTTGATGTCCGGGATTCCGATGTCCGGGGTGAAACGGAAAATCGTGGTGGAGGAAAACGTCACGACCAACGAGAAGATCACGATTGAACGGGCCGTGGCCCGTGTCGAACTCTGGTTGAAGAAAGCCGACGAGATTGCTTTCGCCCGGCTTTCCACGTCCATGAATTCTAGGGTACTCTTGGAGAATACTTACGGGAAGGGCTATCTGGTGACGGGGACAGAAGCCGATAAAACCCGTTTCCAGACCGGGTTAGAGATCGAGAATAATTTCGGTTATATACAAACTCCCACTTCCGGTTTCGAACACGTCATTTGGAATTACCGGGATGCAAACGTGTTGGAACTATCGGATGCCCCGCAACGGATATGTATGTTCTACACGCCGGAACGAACTTACGAGGTTGCCGATGACCGGAATAAATTGTTTTTGGATATACGAGGACTAAGTTCTCCGGAAGGGGAGAGAGGCATCCGCACCGCACTCACGGAGTTTATCCCGGAAGGGGGAAGTAGCCCGCGGGTGATTACGGAAATTCGGCGGAATAATATTTACCGGATCATCGGGACGGTGAAAGAAAAGACAGTACAATTTGAACAGGCCGTACTCCCGTGGACCGAGGTGGAACAAGGGACAATTATCGATCCCCAGTACTACTTGCGGGTAAGTCGGGACGTTCTTCATGTGGGGCGTGTGGGTGATGTTGTTTCGATTTCGGTGGAGACAAACTATAACAGGAGCGACCGGGGGTTCCCCAAGGGCGTGCGGTTGGGTGAGATTAGCTACTATGATAAAGATGATCGGCCCTTGGAAACGACTGCCGGGGGACGGGATTGGTTGGTGGTTAATATGTCCGGAACGGACGGGGATTTATCCCGGAATGCGGAGTTCATCGCAAAAGCGAGCTTGGGCAGTGTTCCCGCGGGATATTACGCTTTGGTTGAAATTAAAGCGGGAAACCTGATTAAGATCATTCGGGTTACCCGCTCATGATAAATAGCGAGTAAGATATGATGAAACGATTCAGAGGGTGTTCGAAACGGTTTAGCCTGATAATGGCCTTGCTCTTGTCGGGACTGGCGGGATGTGTACATGATAAGCTGGACGGGCCGGACCCGTCGGGGAAAGTCATGGATATAGAACTGGTTATTCCGGGATTCGAGATTCCCTTGACCCGCTCGATAGAAGGGGACAAAGGGGAAGCTGCGGTACGGGCGATAGACCTTTTATTTTTCGATCGGTCAACCCCGTCCGCTAAACTACTCCAACATCTGAGCGTGATCGATTTTAAGCAAGAACCCGCGGGTTCGGACTATAAAGTGAAATTTAGCTTGAATCTTGCCAAGGACGATCAGGTCAGCCTGATTGCGGTTGTCGTGAATGCCTCGGATGCGGTGGAACGGGCCTTGGCGGGAAGTCCGGCGGATGCCGAAAAACAAGAGCTATTAAAGGCCTTGACCTTCAGTACTTCCAAGGATAAGGATGACACGTATAAATGGAACGTGAACCCGCCGGGATATACGCCGGTTCCCATGTACGGCGAGATGGCTATGGAAGGAGTCGTGCCGGGCTATCTTGTCTCCGTCTCCTTGACCCGGATGCTGGCTCGTGTGGACGTGGAAAACAAGGTTAGCGGGGAAGTCTTCCAACTGGAGGAGATATTTCTGGTGAATTACAACACGTCCGGGTACATCGCCCCGAAATGGGACGAGACGACCGGTGTGCTTGTCCCGGACCCTTATACAGCAAACAAGAACCCGATGATTCCCGTCCCTTCGGGAAAACAGCCGGGTACGGAAGAGGCGGCGATGAAGTACGGGTACAAACAGGCCGCCAATACCCCGGGAGCCTTGATGGCGGGGAAAATTTACACCTACGAAGCTGTTAAGAACGTGGCGGCTGACCCGAAAAACGGGGTTTGTTTGGTTGTCAAGGGCAAATACAGGGGCGAGGACTATTATTACCGGGTGGACTTCACGCGGACTGCGGGAGAGGCGGCTGATGTGGCGTGTATGCCGTTGTATCGTAATCACAAGTATGTTGTTACCATAACCGATGCCGAGGGTATCGGTTACAAAACCTTTAAGGAGGCTCTTCACGCATCCGGGGTATTGTCGAACTTGAAGACATCCATTTTGATCGTGAACTTGGAGGGAATAAATCACATCGTTTATGACGGCCAATTCTTCATGGGCGTGGAACGTCGTACGCTGGACCTGCCTTACGGTATAAGTCGGCAACTTACTTACCGGGTGAGTTCCGATTACCACGGAGCATGGGAGGCGCGAGTGATTGATTCGGATGCAAACACTTGGCTCCGGCTGGCCGGGGGACAACCGGTCACGAACGGGACGGATATAAACGGGAACGGTTTGGAACTGGTGATTTCGTCCGTGTTCTCCCCGGGTAGCGGGCGTGATTACGTGACGGGGCAGATCGAGTTCACGGCGGGTCGTCTGCGGGATACCCTAACCGTGAGAAGGGTCCCGATCGCGGAGATGTTTGCCCGGAGCAATGTCGTGCTAAATTCCGGGATACTGACTTTTGCCGTGACCGCGGAGAATAACCGGGAGATTCCCGCTTGGTCGCAAGGGGTGTTTTTCAAATGGGGATCGTTGGTGGCGTTAGCTCCAGCCGGGAATCCTTATGACCCGGAGGTGCAAGCCGTTTATTACCCCTCCCACCTGAACCCCTCGGATTGGAAGGGAGGTCTGGCCGGGTGGGATAAAATCCCGTATGCTCATTCGAATTTCAACTTCTCCATGCCTTCCGCTACTGGGGAGGACGTGGATGCTTTCGAGGAATATTCCGGTAATACCGGGTTCAGTGAAAGCGCGGGCGTGGGGGATATTTGTCGCTATATTTCCAGTGGGCCGGGTGGGAAAGGATGGGTCGAGGGCAAATGGCGTTTACCAACAAATGCCGAGTTGGAACTCTTGTATGAAGAAACCGGGATAAAAACGGTGTCGATGGGTGGTTTCGTCAACCTGACTGCCGAACTGAACCGGGATGCCGGAAACTACCTGCACGGGAACTTTGATCCTGAAAGCGGTTGGTTCCTAGGGGCAAACGTGGCGGGAACAACGGCAACGTCTGACCATAGAGCGGTACCCCCGTCGGGGACGGTCTTCCTGCCTGCATCCGGGCAACGTTACCCGGATGGTAACGGGGATGTGGTACATGTCGGTGCGTACGGTTATTACTGGGCTTCTACGCCCTATCCGGTGAATGGCGGATACATCACCGATTATCTTTTCATATATAAAAGTGGGGTTGATTTTAATGCAGCCGATCGCTCGTACGCTTTTCCCGTTCGCTGTATCAAAGATTATTAATAATCACTAACACGACGAGATATGATAAAGAGACTATTCTTTTGTTTGTTTGCATGGGTAATGTGTTCCGGTCTATCAGTGCGGGCTCAGGAGGGGCTGCTCCCTTTCTTCCGGTCATTTCTGGATGGAAATTTGAATAAAATAACCTTCCCCGGTCCGAATGAACCCGGGGCTTCCGGGCGAGCGGCTGATGGGAATTATAAGCGAATAAACCGGGCGGTTTTGAACCAGTGGGGGTTGCAGTTGACAAGAGGGAAGGAAGAGATCGGGGCGTTTTACTTGCCGGAATATATTTTTTCCACGCAAGACGGGTTGTTGATTGAATTCGAGTATATCATGATGTACACGAATGCGGAAGAAATTGGCATAACTGATGGAATTTGTATGTTCCTTGTCGATGCAACCACGAACGAATATATCGGTTCGAACTTGAAATATGGAGCCGAGGGTGCGGGGTTTGGTTACACGCACCGCCGCTCCGGGCACACGGATATTAGATATGGCGTGACCTCGATCACCGGGATGAAGGGAGGTTATCTTGCCGTGGCTTTGGATCAGGGGCATTTTAAAAATTGGCGTTTCGAAAATTATGAGATGCGGAACGGGATTCCTTACGGGGATGCTGGAATTGCGAACGTACAATCGGCAACATATAATACCCGGAGTAACGTGACAATTCGGGGGGCCGCGGGAAGAGGCGAAAAGGTGATAACCACTTCGCTCAAAACTCACCGGATAGCGGAAGGTCGCTGGGGTTATCCTGTTCTCATTACTCGTCACACGGGATGGGATGAGAAGACCGGACTGGAAGATCCCAATTCCGACGGGTTGAGAAACAAGGCCGGATTTATGTTGAACACCCAGACTGGAATGTATGAACAATATGTTGTCCCAAGAATCGATAACCCCTTCTGTATTGCAGGGGGAAAGCTGTTTTATCATTCAGATGAAAGTGCTTATCGGAAAGCGATCATCGCTTTGGAACCGAACACTATCGGGGGTGGATTCCGGATCACGGTGACCATCCAACACGGAACGGAAAAGACGGTCGTGATCGAGAACTATACCTATCCTTCTTCCTTGTTATATACGGAGAATGGTATTCCTGCCCAATTTATTCCCGGGGAATACCCCACGATTACCTATTACTCGAATCCGCCACAAACCGAACTGGCCCTCAAGACTCCGGAAAAACTGGCTATAGGTTTTATGGCATCGACAGGGCAACTTACTTCCTACACGAACATCATCCGGAACCTGCGGATAACTCCCTTGTACGGTGCCAATGCGGAGGATGATATTTACAACCATCGTCGCGGTCCCGTCATCGTGCGTCCGCTGGATAACGATGTCGCCTATCGGCTTGTCGGCAACCAACCGGGTGCCAGCAAAGACAACCTTGATTTAACGAGTTTCAGGATATGGACGGACGAGAAACATTGTCTGGGAGACGGCCAATTCGAGCATGAAGAAAAGGGTGTCGGGAAATGGAAATATAACCCAGAATCGGGTGAAATGACATTTTTTCCGGCAAAAGACGTGGGTGGGGAAGCCGTTATCTGGTATGACATTAAGAGTATACACAGCCCGTACGTTGCGGAGAAATACCGCTCGTCTCTGGCGAAAATCGTGATAAATTTTACGGATGATGAAGGTTGAGTTCCCCCCTTCTCCCGGAAACGTTTGTAAAAAAGAATTGCAACGAGCTTTATTTTGTTAAATGTTTATATATGTAATTGATTTGTAGTAGTATATGTTTTCGTGCATGGAACGTAAATTATGGGTTAAAATTTGGCTTTATACTATTAACTTTATACCTTTGCCGGATTAATTTTCTTCGGGTCGTTTGTTATGGACGAGAGACATTTAGTTATTGTTTTTAACGATCGGGTGAAACTTGAAAGAAATTCAAACGTATTTGGAAATAATTAATCTATAAAGTTATGAAAACAAGAATAGAACATGATTTACTAGGCAACAAAGAGGTGCCAATGGATGCGTATTATGGCGTTCAAACTTTGAGAGCTATCGAGAACTTTGCTGGTATCAGTAATTACACGATCGGAATGTTTCCGAATTACGTGAAGGCTTTGGCCATGGTAAAATGGGCTGCCGCGAAAGCAAACTTTGAATTGGGATTGATTCCTGCTGATATTACAAATGCCATCACCGCTGCTTGCGAGGAAATCATCGATGGTAAGTTGGCTGACCAGTTCCCGGTAGATATGGTTCAAGGTGGAGCCGGAACTTCCACGAACATGAACATCAATGAGGTTGTTGCCAATCGTGCATTGGAACTGTTGGGACACCAGAAAGGTGAATACCAATATTGCCACCCGAATAATCATGTGAATCTTTCTCAATCAACGAATGACGCTTATCCTACATCATTCCACTTGGCAATTATCTTGACCAATAAAGAAGTGGTTGCTGAAATTAAATTGTTGGTTGATTCTTTTAGAAGAAAAGCAAAAGAATTCGAACACGTGTTGAAAATGGGACGTACCCAACTTCAGGATGCCGTTCCGATGACTTTGGGCCAAGAGTTCGAGGCATATGCTTACACGTTGGAAGAGAATATCGAGCGTTTGAACGAGGCCGCTAAATTATTCTTGGTAGAAAACATGGGTGCTACGGCTATCGGTACGGGTATCAACTCAGAACCGGAATACGCTGAAATCTGCGCTCGTGAACTTCGCATCATCAGTGGTGAAGAGTTTGTTTTAGCTCCGAACTTGATTGCTGCAACCCCGGATACCGGAGCTTGTGTCACTTACTCTTCAGAATTGAAACGTTTCTGCGTTCAGTTGTCTAAAGTATGTAACGACTTGCGTTTATTGTCCAGTGGCCCGAGATGCGGTTTGAACGAGATCAATTTGCCTCCGATGCAACCGGGATCTTCTATCATGCCGGGTAAAGTGAATCCGGTTATCCCGGAAGTGGTTAACCAAGTATGTTTCCGCGTGATCGGTAATGACACGACCGTGATGATGGCTGCCGAGGCTGGTCAGTTGGAATTGAACGTGATGGAGCCGGTAATCGTTTACGCTTTGTTCAACTCCATGCAGATGTTGACCAAGGTTATGGATCGTTTGAGAATTTTGTGTGTTGACGGAATTACTGCTAACGCTGACCGTTGTAAAGATATGGTGATGAACAGTATCGGTATCGTTACTGCTTTGAACCCGACTTTAGGTTACGAAAATTCATCTCGTATTGCCAAGAGAGCTTTAACGGAAAACAGAAGTGTTTATGACTTGGTTTTGGAAGAAAAATTATTGACGAAAGAGGAGCTGGATAACGTGCTTCGCCCGGAATTAATGATTGCTCCGAAAAAATTCTACAAGAAAAAATAACAAAAAGTGCTTTAGTTTCGTAACAAAAAGCGTTACCTTCGTAAAACTAATTAAATTTAAAGCATAGGTTATGAAAAAAAGTTTTAATCAAATGATTGCTGTTGTGATGATCGCAGTGTCATCAGTGGCTTTCACAGGGTGTTACGGTTCTTTCTCTTTGACTTCCAAGTTACATAACTGGAACGGACAAGTGTCTAACGCTAAATTCGTGAACGAGTTAGTATTCTTGGGATTGTGTATCCTTCCGGCATACGAGTTGTGCTGCTTGGGTGATGTTTTGATCTTCAACTCTATCGAGTTCTGGGGTGGCCAAAATCCGGTTGCCATGAAAGCTGGAGATGTGGAAGAAGGTCAGGTAATGTACGCCGGACATCCTTACCATGTAACTAAATCTTTGAATAAGATGGTCGTTGCAAGTGAAGAGACTGATGCTGTTGCTGAATTCCAATATTTCCCGGAAGAAGAATCTTGGTATTTAATGGATGGTCAGAACAAGGCTAAGTTGATGAAAAACACGAAAAAGATGATGAAAGCTGTTGTAGCGATCAACTAATTTTTTTCGGTTCAGATAATGAAAGGACGTCTTCGGGCGTCCTTTTTTTTGTGTCCTTTTGTCGCGTGATAACAGGAATCTGCTCGCTGTTTTTGTATCGGCACGTTGAAGGTAAAGGGGGAATTCGTCGCCTGTAAATGGGGACGTGAATAAAGAATACATTTATACTAACTGATAAAATTCGGATGAATACCGAATATAGTATTTTAATTAAATTGTAAACATACTTTATGAACCTTATTATATATAAGGTTCATATAAGGTTTCTATAAGGTATCTATAAGGTTCATGACGGTATTCGTCCGGAACAGATCTATTCATTATTATGAAATATGCCATTGCTTGGTCGCTGACTCCCATCGTCTTAGGCTTGTTCTGCTTGGATTGTCGGGTTGAACGGGCGGGGAACTTGGACGATTGTGAAAATAGAGGCGTAGCTGTTTTTGGGAGGTTAACTGATATATCGCCAGTTGATTTTAGTTTTGAAAAGACGTTTTACTTGGGTGGCAAAGGTTTGATTCTCTTCTTTTTGTAGGAGAGGATCGTCTTCCAGAATGAGCGTGGCAGCTTGGGCAGCCTCGTTCAGGATGCGGCCGTCTTTCCCTAGGTTGGCTACCCGCAGGTTGCAAGTTAGCCCGCTTTGTTGTGTTCCTTCGATGTCTCCCGGACCGCGTAGTTTTAAATCGACTTCGGCAATCTCAAAGCCATCATTCGTGGAGGTCATGGTCTCGATCCTTTTACGGGACTCGTTAGACAGTTTGTAGGAGGTCATCAGGATACAATACGATTGTTCGGCTCCCCGTCCGACACGCCCGCGCAGCTGGTGCAATTGGGATAGTCCGAAACGTTCGGCACTTTCAATGACCATGATAGAGGCGTTGGGAACATTTACCCCGACTTCGATCACGGTGGTTGCCACAAGAATACGGGTTTCTCCCGATACGAAACGCCTCATGTGTTCCTCTTTCTCTGTCGGTTTGAGTTTCCCGTGAACGATGTCCGCCGTGTATCCCAAGGGGGCGAAATAACTCATCACGTGTTCATAGCCCTCTTCCAAGTTCCGGTAATCCATCTTTTCCGATTCGGAGATCATGGGGTACACGATGTAGGCCTGCCTGCCGAGTTCCAGTTCTTTCTGGATGAATTTATAGACTTGCAGGCGTCTTGCCTCGAATGCATGATGTGTGGTGATAGGTTTCCGGCCGGGAGGAAGTTGGTCGATCACCGATACATCTAGATCACCGTAGAGGGTCATGGCGAGAGTCCGGGGAATGGGAGTGGCCGTCATGACCAGCATGTGTGGGGGAATCGTGTTCTTTTGCCACAGTTTAGCTCGCTGGGCAACTCCGAAACGATGCTGCTCGTCGATAACGACAAGTCCCACGTTTTTAAAATTCACCACGTCTTCCAGTAGGGCGTGTGTCCCGATCAGGATTTGCAGACGTCCGTCGGACAGGGCCTCGTGAATGATTTCCCTTTCTTTTTTCTTGGTGGAACCTGTGAGTAGGCCGACGCTAATCGGGGTATCCTTCAGAAGCCCGGATATGGTTTCGTAATGTTGGGTGGCGAGAATCTCCGTCGGGGCCATGATGGCGGCTTGGTAACCGTTGTCGAGGGCGATCAGCATACACATCACGGCGACAAGGGTTTTGCCGCTTCCCACGTCTCCCTGCAACAGGCGGTTCATTTGCTTGCCGGAACCGCAATCGGAACGGATTTCTTTAATAACCCGTTTCTGCGCGTCGGTCAAGGGAAAGGGTAGGTGATTGTGGTAGAAATCGTTGAAATAATCCCCGACCGTGGTAAAGAGATGGCCTTGGAAGGCTGTCTTGCGGTTGAATTTCAGTTTCAGTATGTTGAGCTGAATGTAGAACAGCTCTTCAAATTTAAGCCGGTATCGTGCCTTGCGGAGCATATCCGGGTTTTCCGGGAAGTGGATGTTGTACAAAGCCTCGTGCAGGTAGATCAAGTTGTGTTTTTTGATGAACCATGCCGGGAGGGTTTCTTGAATCCTGCCGTTGATGGCTTTGAAAATGTTCGCTTGTATCTTGTTGATCAGCCGGGAGGTCAGGTAACTTTTTTTCATCTTCTCCGTGGTCGGGTAGATGGCTTGGAAACCCACGAGTTGCTTGGCACTCGTTTCGTACAGGTCCATTTCCGGGTGGACGATGTTCATCTTGTGGTTGAAGATGGTGGGCTTGCCGAAAATCAGGTACTCCTTGTCGGGGGTGATCTGGCTGGAGAGGTATTTGTGGCCCGTGAACCACACGAGTTCCAACTCCCCGGTCCCGTCGTAGGCCGTGGCGACCATGCGCATCTGTTTGCCCGCGCCGACGGATGTGAGGTTCGTGATTTTAGCTTTTACCTGAATGTAGGGGAGGTCTGATGTAAGTTCCCGGATCGTGTAGACACGGGTTCGGTCAATGTATTTGTAGGGGATGTAATAGAGCATATCCTCGTAGCTTTGGATGCCCATTTCCTGCTCCAGCAACGAGGCTCTTTTCTCTCCAACACCCGGTACGAATTTTATGTTCAGTCCTGCCAGTTCCAAAATACAAGTTTTCGATGGTTCATTTCTCGAACGAAAGTAAAAAAAATAGATGACTTTAGTTGAGCATATCGGGAATAAATTTTAATTTCGTGGAATAAATAATTTGGACAGACAGTTTACCGGGAGATGTATAATTATTTAAAACAACGATTTAAACATGCCATTCGTTTTCGACATAAAAGGGGATACGGGGTACATTCCCCGTTCGTTTTTGATTTGATCACGAATGTAATAAAGGAAAAAGCGATCTATTATGATTTCGAGCGGATTGAATCGAAGGGAAATATTCGGGAGAAAGAGCGGAAATTGTATCGTTTGCTTTTTCGGTTGGCAGAATATTTTTCTTACCGGAACGTGCTGTGTGTCGGGGTGCGGTCACCGTGGGCTTCCATGTATCTGGCGGCTGTTTCGAAACAGATGGTGCTGTTGAACGGGGGACGTACGTGTCCGGGGGCTGAGTACACGGAACAGGTGAAACCGGGAGATTTGAAAGGTCGCGAGATCGATATGGTTTTCTTGGGGAGAGCGTTCGAGGAGGATTGGGATGAAACTTGGGAAGAGGTTTTGAGAGTACGCAGGCGAGGCCCGCTATGTATAGTGATTAAAGATATTTATAAGGGGCGTTTTAATTCGTTGGTATGGCGACAATTAAGGCAGGAGGGAACGGTTTCGATCGACATGATGTGGTACGGGATCGTGTTCTTTGACACGAGATTGCAGAAGGGAAAGTATAATGTAATAATTTAAAAGATTTTGTGATTGCCGATTGAATGATTAGGTGATTAAAAAAAGAGCGTGTTAGGTTGTGGGGGGAAAATCACTTAATCGGAAATCATTAAATCACTTAATTGGAAATCATTAAATCTAATTTAGTATGAAGGTTTACACGAAAACAGGAGATAAGGGGACGACGGCTTTGATCGGGGGAACCCGGGTGGCAAAGAATAACGTGAGGTTAGAGGCTTACGGGGGTGTTGACGAGTTGAACAGTCATTTGGGGATGATTCGGTCGTACCCGATTGATGGGGAGAGCGTGAAACAGTTGATCGAGATTCAAAACGTGTTGTTCGTGGTCGGGGCAAACTTGGCGACGGACACGGCGGTGAGTAATATGCAGAAGAAATTGCCTTGCACGGATGAGGACGTGGCTTTTTTGGAGAGGGCGATAGACAAGATGGATGAGGAGTTGCCGCCACTGCAGTATTTCGTGTTGCCGGGAGGACGGCCGGAGGTATCGGCTTGTCATATTGCCCGTACGGTTTGCCGTCGGGTGGAACGTCGGATTATTGATATGAGCGAGGAAATAGAGGTGGAGGATATTATCGTGCGGTATGTGAATCGCCTTTCCGATTATTTGTTCGTGCTAGGGCGTAAGCTGGCAAAAGATTGCGGGTTGGAAGAGGTGAAATGGGTGCCGAGAAATTGAAAATTGAAAATGGAGAATTGAAAATGAGAGAACCTGTAACTTGTAACTTTTCAATGGCGGAAGTGTTTAGCTTTTTGGAAGAGTTGAGGGAGAATAATAACCGGGAGTGGTTTAATGCGCATAAGGAGTGGTATTTGGCTGTAAAGGCTGAGCATGAGGATTTCATCAACCGGGTGATTCCGGTGTTGGCCGTGACGGAGCCGGAGGTGGACGGGTTGACGGCGAAAGATTGTATTTTCAGGATTTACCGGGATGTCCGGTTTTCGCCGAACAAGGAGCCTTATAAGACGCATATCGGGGCATACATGGTGAAGGGGGGTAAGCAAAGTCCCCGGGCGGGATATTACGTGCATATAGAACCGGGGAATTGTATGATCGGGGGTGGAATTTGGTGTCCGGAACCATCGTTGCTGAAGGCTTTGCGGAAAGACGTGTATGATAATATAGATGAGTTTACGGGAATTATCCGGGATGCGGAATTCCAAAAACATTACGTGTTGGAGGGGGAGAAGTTGAAAAAGGTGCCTGCACCTTTTCCTGCCGATTTTCCGGAAGGGGATTTGTTGAAATACAAATCTTACACGGTATCGAATTATGTTCCCGATTCGTTTTTCGAGGGGGAGGACGTGGTTGAACGGTGTGTGGAGCGACTTTTACTGATGCAGCCTTTTAATCGTTTTTTAAATTACACGGTGGAGGAAACGTGGAGGTGATCGCCAGAGGCGGTTACAGGTTGTTTGGTTGCAAGTTTCAGGTTAAAAAGAGGGGAATTTGTGACTGAATTGCTTTGATAATAAGGGGAAAAGTCGTATATTTGTAATATGGAAAAAATAAAAGAAAAGATGCCGCAGCTTGTAAAAAACGCCACGGTTCGGGAAGAGATTTTGCAAGGAATGATTACTTCATTCCAACTGGAAGGGATAAAAATTTCCCAAGAAACTGCTTATACTATTTTGGAACGGGTGGATTTGAAACTTAAAACGTGTAAGCGATAATCTGCTCCATTCTGGAGTAGTCTTTTCGTGCTACTTGCTGAACAGCGATAATATATTCATTAAAATCAATCCTTTTGAAGTTTAAGCCGGGGTAACCTTGTTTTCGTGCCATGAGGTTGGCGAGAATACGGGATGTCCTGCCGTTGCCTTCCCGGAACGGGTGGATGAAGAGTAATTCACCGTGTACTTTGGCGATGTCTTTTATCAGAGCTTGTTGGCTGGTGTAGTGATCAGGGAGTTGGGAAAGAATTTCTTCTTCGAAAATGCGCATACTATCTGGGATAAATCTTCCGGCCGGGAACACGAATCCGCCTTTGGAAATGTTGACGGAACGGAAACGCCCGGCAAAGGAGTAGAGTTCTTTTAGCGCCGTGCGGTGGATGTCACAGATGTATTTGACTGAAAATTTTGTCTTGGGCGTTAGCTTTTCCGTGAACAGGATTTCTGCCATCAGGAATCCCTCGAATTCCGCGTTGTGAAGTGTCTCATCGTCCGTGATTCCGAGTAAATTCGGGAGAATTTCTCCCTCTTCGCCATTGGTGGTGTATCTGTTCATGGCCTTGATTTTTAACAAAGTTATAGAAATCCGTCAATTACTCCAAATTTATTTGTGATTTATGATTTATGATTTATGCTAAAGCCTTATCTTTGTACATTCGGCAAGGCCGAGTTACAAGTTGACAGGTTGCAAGTTACAGGTTCTTGGGAATGATAACGCACCTGCCGATGAACGTGTCGGGATTCAACTTGTAACCTGTAACTTGTAAACTTGTAACTAAAAAAGGATGAAAGTATTATTATTGGGTAGCGGTGGACGCGAACATGCGTTGGCGTGGAAAATAAATCAGAGTGAAAGATTAACAAAGTTATATGTTGCCCCGGGAAATGCCGGAACGGCAGAGATAGCTGAAAATGTAAATATCAAGGTAACGGATTTCGAGGCGTTGGCAAATTTCGTGGAACATAACGCTATCGATATGCTGGTTGTCGGACCGGAAGATCCTCTGGTGGAGGGTATTCGGGATTATTTTGAGGCAGACGCTCGTTTTGCCCGACTGATGATCGTGGGACCGGGAAAAGCGGGTGCTATTCTGGAAGGAAGTAAGGATTTTGCGAAGGAATTTATGTTCCGCCACCATATCCCGACAGCCGGTTATTTGACGGTGACGAAGGATAATCTTGAAAAAGGGTTTGCTTTTTTGGAGACGTTGAAACCGCCTTACGTGTTGAAAGCGGACGGGTTGGCAGCCGGGAAAGGCGTGTTGATTCTGGATAATTTGGAAGAGGCGAAGAGGGAGTTGGAACTGATGTTGGGAGGAAAGTTCGGGAAGGCCGGGAATCAGGTGGTGATCGAGGAGTATTTGAAAGGTATAGAGCTTTCCGTGTTCGCGCTGACGGATGGGAGAAGTTATAAAATATTGGGTTCTGCCAAAGACTACAAGCGTATTGGTGAGGGTGATATGGGGTTGAACACGGGTGGTATGGGTGCCGTTTCTCCGGTACCGTTTGCCAATGAAGAGTTCAACCGGAAGGTGGAAGAGCGGGTGGTGCGCCCCACGATCGAGGGATTACAAAAAGACGGGATTGACTACAAGGGATTTGTCTTTTTCGGCCTAATGAATGTTGGTGGTGATCCTTACGTGATCGAGTATAACGTGCGTATGGGAGACCCGGAGACAGAGGTGGTGATGCCGAGATTGAAAACAGATATTTTGTCTCTTTTCGAGGCGATGGCCAAGGGGGAGCTGGAACAGGCGGCGTTCGAACTGGATGATCGTTTCTGTACGACCGTGATGCTTGTTTCTCAGGGGTATCCCGGGGATTACGAGAAAGGAAAGGAGATCACGGGTGTACCGGACGTGAAGGGGAGTATCGTGTTCCACGCGGGGACGAAGTTGGCAGACGGGAAGGTCGTGACGAACGGGGGACGCGTGATTGCCGTGAGTTCGTTCGGGAAGACTATGCGGGAGGCTTTGGCCCAGTCTTACGAGAACGTGGCCAAGATTCATTTCGACGGGATGAATTTCAGAAGAGATATTGGTTTTGATTTGTAAAAGGATGGATGATGAGATTTAACGCCATTTTAAAAACCAAGAGAGTTTATATGCTGTATTTGCTGCCATTTATTTTGGCAGCAATTGCATTTCTACGTTTTACTTTCGGACCGGATGATTTTTCCGTTTGTCCGGATTTGGGCGTTATTTCTATTCCAGCTTTTCAGGAACAGGGTGGTTTGTGGTGGAAGGAAATTGGGGTGCTGGCTTTGTTATGCTTGTCGTTTCTGGTATTTTTTGTTGCCGATCGGTATAAGTTTTTGTCCCATATCACGGTTCTCCCGGCGGTGGTTTATGCCTTCTTGTGTATCGGTGTGATTTGTCGTTACGGGATGAGTGATTATTTGGTGGCAGCCCTGTGTGTCGTGTTGGCCGTGGCTCGTTTGCAGTCGGCCATCGTGAACACGCAATCCAACTCGCCGGTATTTGGTTTCGGGCTTTTTTCCACGTTGGCGGTTTTGCTTTGCCCGAAATTGATCATGCTGATCGTCTGGGCGATCATCGTTTTGCCTTTTTCGGGAAGGGCGGCATTGAAGGATTTGGTGGCGCTGTTTATAGGTATCTTTTCCGCGTTATTCTTCACGGGGTGTTATTATTTCCTGACAGATCGGTTGGCGACTCTACCGGATGTGTTCGTGCAGGCGTTGACGAGCGGGCAAGTGTTTTGGACGATCATGCCGGAGAAAGTGGCGGCTTTTGTCGTGATCGGTGTGCTGATCGTCGTGTCCTTGTATAATGTCGTGGTGAACTACCCGATGGCGATCGTGGCGCAACGGCGGGGTATGTTGTCGATGTTGTCGATGTTGCTTTTCGTGGGGAGTTCGTTGTTTTTTATCCCGTTTAATTGTCACGGGATCACTTTGATTACAGCGATCCCGTTATCTTATATGTTTACTCAATACTTTATTTCACATCGGACTCGCTGGCTGGGGAACGTGTTGTTCCTGTTGTTCATAGCGGCCTGCGTGCTTCTTGTTTTGTAGATTAATAGAACGTCAGCATTTCCCCGCGTACGTCGTCATTGATCTTGCCATGATCGTACACGATTTGCCCGTTCACGAGCGTCATGCTTACCCGGTAGGTAAAGGACATATCTTCGAGCGGTGACCAGCCGCATTTGTAAAGTAAGTTTTCTTTCTTCACGGTCCACGGGTGTTTCTCGAAGATGGCGATGTCTGCCTTGTAGCCTTCCCGTAGGTAGCCTCTTTCTTCGACATGGAATATGTCGGCAGGGGCATGACACATTTTGTCCACGATGTTTTCAAGCGTGATCTGGCCTTTCTCCATGAGTTCTAGCATGACGGTCAGCGAGTGTTGTACCATCGGGCCACCGCTGGCTGATTTGGTGTACACTCCGGCTTTTTCTTCCGGGAGGTGGGGTGCGTGATCCGTGGCGATGATGTCCAAACGGTTGTCATTCAAGGCTTGTAACAGGGCTTGCCGATCCTCTTCAGTTTTGATGGCAGGATTCCACTTGACGAGGTTGCCTTTGGTGTGGTAGGCCTGATCATTGAACCAAAGATGGTGAACGCATACTTCCCCGGTGATGTGTTTTTGGGTGCGGGGACCTTGATCCAGTAATTCCAATTCTTCTTTCGTGCTTAAATGAAGTATGTGCAGGCGGCTGTTGTGTTTACGTGCCAGCTCGGCTGCCAGCGAAGAGCTGGTGTAACAACACTCCCGGCTGCGGATCAAAGGATGGCAGAAAGGAGGAATGTCTTCCCCGTACTGTTGCTTGTATAGTTCCAAGTTACGGTCTATCGTGGGCGAATCCTCGCAATGGGTTGCGATAAGAATGGGGGATTCGGCAAATATCTTTTCCAAAGCCTCCCGACTATCCACCAGCATATTACCCGTGGAGGAACCCATGAAAATTTTAATGCCGCAAGTCGTGTGCGGATCGACCTTTTTAATCTCGTCGATATTGTCAACGGTGGCACCGAGGTAGAACGAGTAGTTGACAGCCGCGTTCTCCTTGGCAATCTGTTGTTTTTCCCGGAGTAATTCGTTGGTTACGGTGGGAGGTTTCACGTTAGGCATATCCATGAAAGAGGTCACGCCCCCGGCTGCTGCCGCCCGGCTACCTTCCCGGATGTCTCCTTTGTGGGTGAGTCCGGGTTCGCGGAAGTGTACTTGATCGTCAATCACTCCCGGTATGACGTATTTCCCCGTGGCATCGATAACTTTGATGTCCCCGGGAACTGAATCCAATTCGCCTTCTATGATTTTCTCGATGCGATCGTTGTGAATCAAGAGATCCCCTTTGAAGGTTCTCCCCTCGTTTATGATGGTTCCGCCTTGAAGTAATATACGCATAGTAATTTTAGATTTTAAATTTTAAATTTTAGATTTTAGATTCCGGCCGCACGAGGCTGACGTTTTAACTACCCCCTCTGGCTCCCCCTGTGCAATGGGGAGTTAGAGGGGGTAGCTTAATTTTCCATTCTCCATTTTCAATTTTCAATTTTCTTACGTTTTCCCAAGCTCCGGAGTTTCATCGTGATGACACCCCAAAAGGCCTCGTTGAAGATGCCACCGCTCATTTTGGACGTGCCGAGGGTACGGTCTGTGAAAATGATGGGGACTTCTTTCAGCTTGAATCCCAAGGTCCACGCCGTGAATTTCATTTCGATCTGGAAGGCGTAGCCTTTGAAACGGATGTTGTCAAGGTCAATGGATTCCAAGACTTTCCGGGTGTAACAAACGAATCCGGCTGTGGCATCGTGTATTTTCATTCCCGTGATGAATCTTACGTATTTGGAGGCAAAATAGGACATGAGAACCCGTCCCATGGGCCAGTTCACGACGTTAACACCTGTGACGTAGCGGGAACCGATCGCCATATCGCCTTCCCCGCTTTCGCAGGCGTGATACAATTTGACCAGATCATCGGGGTTATGGGAGAAATCCGCGTCCATCTCGAAGATGTAGTTATACCCGTGTTCCAGAGACCATTTGAATCCGGTGATATAGGCCGTGCCGAGTCCTAGCTTTCCTTTACGTTCGATCATGTGAAGTTGTGGAAACTCGGATTGCAGACGTTTTACGATCTGGGCCGTGCCGTCGGGAGAGTTGTCCTCTATCACGAGCACATCAAACTTTGGTTCCAGTTTAAAAACATAACGGAGAATGTTTTCGATATTCTCTTTTTCGTTATAGGTCGGTATGATGACAACTCTGTCGTTCATGGTCTGTTGTTTTATAAGTATTCTGTAATCCTTTCCAGTTTATTTCCCCTCGAACCTTTTATTAGGATAAAAGCGTGGCGGATCTCGTTCGCTTTGAGATACTCGATCAGCGTGTCCGTGTCGGGGAAGTAATGCGTAAAGGTATTGTTATTTGCGATGGATTCAAAACTCGGTCCCACGAGGAATACCCGGGGAAAGTTGTTTTTCTTCATGAGTTCCACGATGTTTTTGTGGGACTCTTCGGAAATGGCTCCCAGTTCACGCATTTCCCCGATAATCAGTAATTTGTTGTCTGCTTTCATTTCCCCGAAATTGGAAATGGCGACTTGCATACTGCTCGGGTTAGCGTTGTAGGCATCCAGAATGATCGTGTTGCGTTCCGTTTTCAGTAGTTGCGAGCGAAGGTTAGAGGGGGTGTAAGCCTCGATGGCGGCCTGTATTTGTAAAGGATCGATATTGAAATATGTTCCAACCGTGGTGGCTGCCATGGCGTTGTCGAAGTTATATCCCCCGATGAGTTTCGTCCGGATGTATAGTTGTCCGTGATGGGTTTTCAAGGCATACACGAGGTAAGGAGTGGTCTGAACGATTTCCCCGTTCGTGAAATGTCCGTCGATGCCGTAGGTGTATCTTTTTTGGCCTTCAGATAGTTGGCACAATAATTTATCCTCCCCGTTCACGAATAAAATTCCCGATTTCTCCTTCACGGATTCGTAAAGGGCTCTTTTGGTTTGGATGATATTTTCGTAGCTCCCGAATCCTTCCAAGTGGGCGTACCCGATGTTCGTAATGATACCGTAGTCCGGTTCAACAATCTTGCATAGTTCTTTTATTTCCCCCGGATGGTTGGCCCCCATTTCCACGATACCGAATTCCGTGGAGGCGTCCATGCTTAACAGGGTGAGGGGTACACCGATATGGTTGTTTAAATTGCCTTTCGTGGCAACGGTATTATATTTTTGGGAAAGAACGGCGTGACATAATTCTTTGGTAGTGGTTTTGCCGTTTGTCCCGGTGATCCCCAAGATGGGAATGTTCAATTTCCGGCGGTGGTGGTTGGCCAGTTGTTGCAGGAATTGCAGGGTGTCGGGAACGAGTAGGCACTGGGGTGCCGTGTTGTAGGCGGCCTCATCAATGACGACGTGTTTCGCTCCTTGGGCCACGGCTTTCTCTGCAAAGGTGTTACCGTTGTGATTTTCACCCTTTAAGGCAATGAATATATCTCCTGTTTTTACCTCTCGGGAGTCTGTTGTAATCCGGCTACCTGCCAGAAAAGAATTATATATTGATTCAAGCTCTTTCATCTTTTCATAATATCCGATCAGAGTGACAAATTTATAAAAATAAATGAACCATGAACGGTTTTTTCATTAATATTGCAGGATAATAATATTATTACAATGAAAATAAAAACAGGTATAGGGATCGATGTCCATCGGCTGGAGCCGGGACTGGACTTTTGGTTAGGAGGGATTAAACTGGAACATGAAAAAGGGTGCGTGGCCCATTCGGATGGGGATGTGTTGATTCACGCGATATGTGATGCACTTTTGGGAGCTGCCGGGCTGGATGATATTGGGGTATATTTCCCGGATACGGACCCCGCTTACAAGGGTATTGATAGTAAAATTCTGTTGAAGAAGGTGATCGATATGATTGAGAACAAGGGATTTGCTATCGGTAATATTGATTGCGTGATATGCCTGCAAAGGCCGAAAATTAAAATGCGGACCTTGGAGATGCGAGAGTGTTTGTCTGAAATTATGGGGATTGATGTAGATGAAATTACCATTAAGGCCACCACTACCGAGAAACTGGGGTTTGAGGGGAGAGAAGAGGGGGTTTCGGCTTACGTGACGGTGCTGATTATTAAGTTATAAAAGGGGAGTCCCGAAAGTCATTTTTCAAACTCCCTCCCGGCTTCACCGTACTCCCTCTATAAACAGAGGGAGAGTTGAAATACTCCCTGTCTTCGGGAAGAGTTACCAGCTCCTCCTCTGTTTATAGAGGAGGTGGCACGAAGTGACGGAGGAGTTGTTTGAAATTAATTGACTTTTTGGACATTTACTTTTGCACTATTCAATAACACGAAAAATCGTGTATCTTTGAAAAAGAAGAGTTGCAGTGCACTAATTTTTGGACTAGTCTTTCATGACTATAGGCTGAATCAGACTGCAACTCTAACTTTCGGAGAATTTAGCCAGTTAGAATTTTAGGCATTAAGGCCTGTTAAATGTATTAGCTACTTCTCCTTTTTGTTTAACTATAAATGCAAAAGTATGAATTATTCTCATTTTGTAGGTCTTGATGTGGGAAAAAAGTCCTTTGATGCCAGTCTGGTGTCTTTAGACCAGGAATTAAGTCATCATACCTTTCCCAATACCCCTGAAGGTATCGAAGAATTATTACATTGGATAAAACAGCATGGAGTGGAAGTTGAAACCGCCCTTTTTTGTGCAGAAAACACGGGTAGTTACGTGATCGACTTGTGTTTATCCAGCTATCAGTACCATTTTCCCCTGGCTCTTGAATGTCCCTTGACAATAAAGAAATCGATTGGCTTGCAACGTGGCAAAAATGACCGGATAGATGCCCGCCGAATAGCCCAGTATGCCAGTTTGCATTACCGTAAACTCAGGTTATATGAATTACCTGATAAAGATTTGGTCAGGTTGAGGAACTGGCTGGTTATAAGGGATAACCTGGTAAAACAAAAAGTATCTTCCCTGAAATTGCTGGAACTGACCCGTGAAACTTCCAGGCTGGCAGATCTGATGGTTCCCACGACTTTTTTAGAAAACCAGATCTGTCAAATAAAAGAGAAAATCTCTTATGTTGAAGAGGAGATGGAAAAAATCATCACGGAAAATATTACTCTTTCTACAAATTACCAGTTACTGACAAGTATAAAAGGTATAGGACCGGTTAATGCTATTGTACTTTTATGTGTCACGGATAATTTTCAACGGTTTTCTGACCCGCGAAAATTTGCCTGTTATTCCGGGGTTGCTCCTTTCGAGTACTCATCGGGAACTTCGATAAGGGGAAAAACAAAAACTTCTCATTTAGCAAACAGGGAAGTGAAAGTATACTTGACCAGGGCTGCCATAACAGCTATTGCCTGGGATCCACAAATTAAAGCGTATTATAAAAGAAAAATAGCAGAGGGAAAGCACAAGGCATCGGTCATCAATGCGGTCAGGGCAAAAATTATTGCAAGATGTTTTGCCGTTATTAAAAGAAAGACCCCATTTGTTACATTAAGTGCATAGGTGAATCAAATGCGTGAAGGAAAGATTATTTTTCTTTTCGAAAGTCTCTCACAAATCACGAGATTTTTGAAAAGAAAAAGAAGCTGTGCGGGGGGGGAAGAAAAGAAAATCGCAATAAAAATAAATTTTATCACGATTTTCTGAGTTAAAAATTTGGTTGAGACTTAGAATTCAGCCCCTTTTTATTTTACCATTCAACAGCATCGCGGTTGATCGGCATGGTCATGCATCTTGCACCACCACCTCCGCGGGGAAGTTCTGATCCCTCGATGGTGATCATGTATTTTTCGTATTTGCTCAGATCGACTTTGTTGCTGATCACGTCGTTGGCACGAATAATCTCGAAACCGGCATTATTCATGGCTTCAACGGTATAATTGTTGCGCGCATAGCCTAACACTTTACCCGGGGCCACGCAGAAGAAGTTTGCACCACTATGCCATTGTTCTCTCTCCATATTCCAAGTTTCGTCTTCTCCACCGCAATACACGGGTTCCAAGTCCATACCCAGTTTTTTCAGGGCGTGTAACAATGTCTTTTCCCGGCGGATGCTGATTAATTTCCCGTGTTGAATCTTGATGTGAACCGTCTGGTAATTGCCCGGACTCATGATCAAGGGTTCGTAAACCATACATTTGTCCTTATCTAGGAAAGTGAACACCATATCCAAGTGAATGAAGGATTCCGGGGAATGGGGTAGTTCCTGTACAAGAATATGTTGTACCTTGTCTTCGTTTCGGTTGATAAAGTTATACATCAAGGCGTCGATAGCGCGGGTTGACGTGCGCATACCGTTACCGATAACCAATATATCATCCCGTGCAATCTGTACGTCACCGCCTTCGATGGTTAATTTACGAAGGGGATCAGATTCTGTGTTCAAACTTAACGTCTTGGTGTTAAATCCGGGCGTGAAGTCAAAAATAGATTGCATGATGATTGCCTCGCGATCACGAACAGCGTTAGCCATCCTACCAATAAGTACTTCGTTGTACATACTCATGGAGGCATCGCGGGTGAAGAAGAAATTATGTAACGGGCGCAAGTCGTACCAATCTTTATTCAAGAATTTGGTCAACGTGTCGCGTTTCATTTCAACCCCTTCGATCAGCAAACGGGCCAAATCTTCGGCATTTTCATCCAACAATTGATCTTTAATTGATCCCTTGGGGGTTGTTTCAGCAATAAAAGGCTCTATCTTTTCGATGCGGTTCAACACTTCCAGTTTGATGGCATCGTCTTTTAAAATGTTTGTCAGGAGGTCTTTGACCTGGTAGGTTTTCGTGATTTTACCTAAAACCTCACTGAGTTGCTTGTATTCTTTTCGTGCGATTGATAAATTTAGAATATCGCTATAGAGCGCCCTCTCAGCGTTCTCGGGAGTCATGTTTTCTACCTCCTCGCCTGGTGTATGGAGTATCACTCCATTCAGTTTTCCGATTTCGGATTGAACATTTACCTCTACAATCTTAGACATATATGTGTTTTTTTGATTACGTGGCAAAATTACGATATAAAGGTTGATAAACCTTATAAATCACCACTATAATTATGCAAAAGGTAAAAATAAATATGCACTATTTAAAAGGAGAAAGGGATACGTCACGTACCCCTTTCAATATCTCGAAGAGTTGTCCGGCCTCTCCGAGCTGGTTGCATCTTAAATATTTTGAGTATACAATTCAACGTTTTCCATCACTTTTGAAATAGCCTGTATACATTAGTTCCAATAGAGGAATATCTCACCTAAATATTCTTTGCAAAATTATAATATAAAATTGATAATAACAAATAAACGTCAACATAATTGTCGGTTGATAGGGAGTATTGGTGTAATGCTTTGTTTTGTATTTGTAATATTGAAAGCCACCCCAAGATAACCCGGGATGGCTTTTGATAACCCAAACGGAATTTTGCAAATGATGGGTTATTTTTTATGTATTAATTTTAGAATCTAAATCCAATTTTCAACATCGGGTTAGATAGAAAATCAAATCCGTGAGTGTCTGATGATAGGAGTTTCAACCCGACTTGTGGTCGGATATTATATACCGTGTAGTCATAGGCAATCGGTCGAATTTCGATAGAAATAAAAAGTGCTTTGGAGACGAAATAATCGAATCCGGTGACACCGGCAACCCGGTATCCGAAAGCTTCTCCAATAGATTTTCCTAGATAGGATTCGTCATCCGCTTTTGCTTCTTGTTTCCCGTAAGAGAATCCAAATTCCCCTCCATAACGGAAAAATAGTTTGTCATATTTGGTTTTCACGAATCTTTCCGCTCCGAGGACAATGGAATACTTTATCTTATCTTTTGATGTTACGAAATTATAGTCTGGTATATCTCCGGTCTCGAATTTTCCGTCAGTACTGTTACCGGGTAAAGCTTTGTACTCGGGGTTGTGCTTGAACGAGAATCCTCCCATCGCTTTTAGCGCCCATTTTTTAGCGAACATCCATCTGAATTCGAAATTCAGCGACAACTGTTTATCGAACCAGCTGGTTTGAGGGGCGGAGATATTGTAGGTGCTCAAATCCGGGGCCGGGGCTTCCATGCCGACAAACGAGCCTACGCCTAAATTTAAAGAGACGGATTTGTCTCCTTTCTTTGGTGTAAAATCATCTTTTGTTTGTGCGTTGGCAAGCAGTACCGATCCTGTCATGATGATAGCAATTGTCAATACTCTTTTTAGCATATATAATTGGTTTAAAATATGGGGCTGAGGTCAGCCCCATATGATTTAATTTTTCTTATTCAGCAAGTGCATCTTCTGCAGCATCAATAGCTGCTTGTAAACGATCTACATTAGCTTGATATTCGGTGATCTCTTCTTTGAGAGTGGTAATTTCTCTTTCGAGTTGCTCAATTTGCCTAGTTATATAATCCTGTCCAGCTCCATTGATCAATTCTTCTTTCTCTTGATCCGTTTCGGCGGCTTGGAATTCTTTTAATAATTCTGTTTCTTCAGCAAGTTGTATTTTGAGGTCTTCGATCTTCGTGTTGAGAGTTTCAATCGTTTCTTGTTTGTACGTTTCATAAGTAGTGAAGTCGTTGAACTCGTCACCTTTAATATATTTATTATATGCAGGGATTAAGGTACCGTCAATATAATTTTCTCTTTCTACAAAAGGAGCTTTTTCGTCCGCTTTTTTCGTGTAAGCTGAATTTTTTTCAGCTTCCTTTGCAGCATTCCATGCTTGTAATGCATCCTCTTGAGCTGTTTCTGCCTCGTCCATCATTTTTTGAGCCTCGTCCATGGCAACTTTTAAGTCATCTATGGTTGCTTTAGCTTTATTGATGATCTCGTCGAATTCTTCTTTGTTGGCTTGTGCGGTTTCAAGAGCTGCTTTTGCATTAGCAATGGCAACGATGTACTCTCCGTTATTCAACTCGGAGGTCTTGCTCACTAGCTCATCATATTTAGCTTCTAGTTCAATTACTTTATCTTTGGCAGCTTGATAATCCGTTTCGTTATCAGCAAGTTCTTCTGTAAGATCGGCAATAGCTTCCGTTGCTTTTTTCAATTCAGCCTCGTTGGCTTCGTATGCTTTTTTAGCGGCATCGTATGCCTTTTCTGCTTCTGCTTGATGACCTTTAGCTAAGTCGAGTTGAATTTGAATATCAGCCTTTTTTGAAGGGTCTGTTTCTGCTTTTAGTGCGGCTTCTAATTCTTTCACTTTAGCAACCCACGCATCGTTTTCTGCTTTCGTTTTGTCGTTCTTGTCCTTTAAAGTTGCTTGGTCAGCTTGACAAGTTTGTTGAGTTTTTTGAGCTGCAGCCAATTGTTTTTCCAAATCTTTTTTAGTTGATTCAAGAGGTGCTAAGGCTGCTTTTGCTGTAGGAATTTTATTGTCATTCAAATCTTTAAGATTCGTTTTTGCTTCTGTCAATTGTTTCTCTGCTGTTGCAATTCCTTTTTCTGCCGTGGTGATAGCTTCTGTTAAATCTTCTTTAGCAGCGTTGATTTCAGTTTCGATACCTTGTTCGAATTCCGGGAATGCGTAATGAACTCCTCCAACGGAGAAACCGTTGATAACAGTGGCTTTTGCACTATTGTTACCGTTTAATGCGGTATTATATTCATTTTCAGCTTTTGTGAATGCAGTTTGGGCCATATTAAATGCCGTTACAGCGGTCGTGTAATTGTCATTGGCAACTTTCGTTGCTAAGATAAGGTCTTGTTGATCTTTCTCTAATTCAATGAGTTCTTTGTTAATAGTTGCGATTTTGGCAGCAATTTCTTCTTTTTCTTTTTTCAGTTCGTTGATTTTAGCAGCAGCTTTTTCGGCGGTAAGGTTTTCAGTAGAAGTCATGAATTCCTTTAATTCATTTTCTTTCTCTGCTAATTCAACTTGGTAGTTTGCTATATTAGTTTGATAAGTTTTGATGTGATCATCAAAACTGGCAAGAAGTTGTTTGTTCAAACTGGTAATGCTGGTTTGATTTCGACTAACTTGATTTTCAGTGTTCCGCAGAGTTTTTAAAGCGGAAACATAATCAGCATACAAATTTTGTAGTTCTTTGTTGATTTTACCGGCTACAATGGCCTCGTTTAACCGATTAATGAATTCTTGTTGTTTGGCAGCTTCTTTGGCTTGGGCTGTTTGATATGCCAATTCATTCAACTTTTGTTGATATTCATATTCGATACGAATTTTTTCAGCTTCTTGTTTTATTTTTTCAGCTTGTGCGCGTAATTCATCCGCTTCGGCTTCCGTTTTTGCAGCTTGTGCTTCAGCAAGTAAACGTTCTATTTCAATGCGAGCAGCTTCGTTCTTTGCTTCACTCTCAGCTTTTAATTTTTCTGTTTCTGCGAGAATCTTTTGTGCCTCTCCTTGTGCTTGCAGCATTTCGGCTTGTGCCTTCAGCCATTCCGTTTTTGCGGTACGGATTTGTTCAACTGTAGCAGATTCCTTGTCATCCACGCAGGATGATAATAAGGCGACAGTTATCAACACAAATAATAAACTTATTTTTCTCATAACACCTTGTTTTTTAATTAAACATTTAATAATTCAATAATTTATTTAATACATTTACAAACGCCTTGTTGTATTCAATTGACAAAAGTATGGTATAAAATTTACATGTGCAAATAATATTCAACATTTTTGTGGTTATATATTACGTTTATTAAAACTTTTCTCGTGATAATTCTCGTAATTTTGAACTATGAAATTGGATATAGGAGAGATTATAAGGCAAGAGTTCGAGAAAAGTGGTTTGAGTGCCAGCCAGTTCGCTCGTATGATTAACAAAGAAAGGACGTTGGTATATCATCTTTTCAAGCGTCAATCTATTGATACAGATTTGTTGTATCAGATTTGCATGGTGTTGAATGTGGACTTGTTTAGTCTGTTCTCGGAGAAGTTGAGACAAGAGAATAATATTATTGGGGTATGTCATTCCCAAAAAGCAGAGAGTGTATCGTCCAAACGGAAGATTATGCTGGAGATAGAATTGGATGATGAAGAGTATCAAAAAATGATCCAAAAAGCATTGAACATATAGCCCTTCAATTATTCTTAATTCCGGATTATTTTAACACGAATTCGATACAAGCAATTGTTTCCACGCTCATAGGGAGTCGGGGAAATATTGATTTGTCCCAGTAAAGTGGGCATTCAAATGAAATTTCTATCTGATAGGGTTATTATCCTGTTTTCAAATTGTTATGATAGACTTACTCGAATGTTAATAATTACTATTGTAATCTAATATATTGTTATTTTGATAGGAGCGGAATAGGAGCGGAATAGGGGAGGAATGGGAGCGGAATGGGAGCGGCTCGCAATATGATAACAAGATAATCCTGTTTTGGTAACGTTATTTTACATTATTTTGTATTGGATTTTTGTAGAACACCCCTAAATCCGTGAGTGTTGAAACACGAATTTAGGGTATTCTTGAACAATTCTCGTATTGTTGGTTGCCCTCGTTTTCGAGAATATCAAGGATGTGGATTTATCCGGAATATAACCGCGTGTGGTTTATATATCCAGTTTCACCACGGTAATTCCCGAGCCTCCCATTTGTACATGTTCATCCCCGCAGGAACCCACGACCGGATTGGTCTTTAAAAAATCCCGTATGATTTGCCGAAGGGCTCCTGTACCTGTTCCATGTAAGATACGGAGGTCTTTCATGTTTAGCATAACGGCATTGTCAATGAATTCCGATACTTTCATGAGCGCCTCGTCTCCCCGTAGTCCTCGTACGTCGATCTCCGGTTTGAAATCCATGCGTTTCTGACTGATGTTTTCTAGATAATTGGAAGAGGGGCGTGGCATCCTGTTTTGCGTGATTTTCTTGGCAGCACTGTTCGATATTTTCGAGAGGCGTTCCACTTTCACGGTAGTCATGAGACCGCCGAGAGCGATAACCGCGTTTTTCTCGTTAATTTCGATAATTTCACCCACGGCTTTATTATCCAGTTGCACAAGATCTCCTTTGCTGAAAGTCGGCGCCTGTTGCTGTTGATCGGTCTCTTCCGACGTGGAGGTTTGGGAGCGTTTCCCTTTTTCCTTTTGTTTCTTTTCCCGGTTTTTCAATTTCTCGATTTTTCTCTTCAGTCGTTCTTCCTCTTCTTCTTCGCTGAACAGTAACCGTCGTTTTTCTTCCTCGAATGTTTGTCGGGCCAGTCGGGTTTGCTCCTTTTCGGCTTGACTTTCTTTGATTTGCCGGATGGTATTTTCTATCGTTTTGTTCGCCCCGGAGATGAGTTCTTTGGCTTTCTCTTGGGCTTCTTGGATGATTGTTTTCCGGAGTTTGGAGGCATCGTCCAGTTCTTTTTTATAACGCTCCAGCACTTCTTCCAAGCGTTTTTCATTTTCATGGATGCGTTTCCGTTTTTCTTCCCAGTAACGTTTATCCCGTAGGATTTCTTTCAAGTGCTTGTCGAAATTTACCCGGTCTTCACCGATCTTGCTGGCGGCATCGTCCAAAATCTCTTTGGGTAACCCGATTTTCTTGGCGATTTCGAATGCAAAAGACGAACCCGGTTTCCCGATCTCCAGTTGGAAAAGCGGCAACATCCGATGGCTGTCATAAAGCATGGCCCCGTTTGCAATTCCGGAAGCTGAAGAGGCAAAATGTTTTAAATTGGTGTAGTGTGTCGTGATGACACCTCTCGTTTGGTTATTATTTAAAGCATTTAAAATGGCTTCAGCTATCGCTCCGCCCAGCATGGGTTCGGTTCCCGTACCGAACTCGTCGATCAGGATAAGCGTATCCCGCGAGGCGTAACGGATGAAATTCTTCATGTTTACCAGATGCGAGCTGTATGTACTCAAATCATTTTCAAGAGACTGTTCGTCTCCCATGTCAATGAGTATTTTGTGGAATATCCCGAATTTACTGGATTCTTCCACGGGTACGGGTACGCCGCATTGGAACATATATTGTAATAAACCGGCTGTTTGCAGGCAGACGGATTTACCACCCGCGTTAGGACCGGAAATTAGGATGATTCGCTGATCTTCATTTATTTCAATATCCAAGGGAACAACCTCTTTCCCGTTTGCTTTCAAGCTTAGGTAGAGTAGGGGATGCTTTGCCCTGTACCATAGCATGGAAGGGGTATCTTCAAAAAGGGGGACGATGGCATTCACCCGGATGGCAAAGAGTGCTTTTGCTCGCACGAAATCCACGAATGCCATGAAATCATAGGCCGGAATCAGGTCATATATATAAGGACGCAAATCGTCGGCAAATTGCCGGAGAATACGGGTGATTTCCCGTTTTTCTTCTAGTTGTAGTTCCCGGATTTCATTGTTCGTCTCGATGATTTCCGCGGGTTCGATATAAGAGGTTTTCCCGGTGGTGGATTCATCATGCACGATACCATTTAATTTCCGCTTGAAGGCGGCAGGCACGGGAATCACCATTCTACCGTCCCGGATAGCAATGTTGCTGTCCTTGTCGGCCCATCCTTCCTCCTGTGCTTTCTGCAACAGGGATTGCATACGTCGGGAGATTCCGGATTGCTTTTTAGCAATGCTATGACGTATGTTGCCTAAAGCGGGTGAGGCGGTATCCTTGATTGTCCCGAATTTTGAAACGATCGAGTCCAGACGTTGCAGGATATAGGGGAATACCCGTACGTCTCCGGCCCGGGCTACCAGATGAGGGTAAACTTCTTGTTTGGTGTTGAAGAACCGCATGATGGCGTTCAGCGACTCCAGTGAATTTTTTAAGACAACCAGCTCGTTTACTTCCAGAAACAAACCCTCTACTTTTATACGCAACAAGAAGGGACGGGCATCATGGTAATAGGAGACCGGAAAGTTCTCTTCCTCTTGACAGATCCGCATGAATTCGGAGGTTTCGGCCAAAGAGGTTTCGATCCATCCGGCATTGGTGGAGAACTTGATGTTGCAGACCAGTTCCCGACCCATGTCACTCAGGCAGTTATTGCTGATAAGTTGTCTTATTTTGTCGAATTTTATTTTAGATTCAAAATTTTCGGGATAAATCATATTGAATTGAAAATTGAAAGTACAAAATTGAAAATTACTTGTTCGAGATCATGAACTTGTGTGTCGTTCCCTGATCTGTTTTGATGAGGACGTAATCATCCGGCTTGATCTTGTCCGCGTGTTTCGGGAGATACCGAATGATGAGATTACCCATCATTTCCTTGCCCAACGTGAGGGGGGTACAGTCCACTTCTAGGTAGTCGGGTTTGAAAATCGACAAGATCGATATGTTCTTTTTACCCGTGTTGATCATGTTTATGATCTGGTGTTTTGTCTCTGCCTGTTTTAAGTGGATCGTGTCCGTGGTGAAACGTAAGTTACCCACCACGATGGGGTAGGTTGTCGGGATGTCAACCGATTTCGTGATGACTTCTCCTTCTAAACGCAATACGATGTTCGGGGGAGTGGCGTTCGTGTACACGATAATCTTTTTCGAGAACACGCCGGGGCGGTCTTTCGGGTTGAACGTGACGGTGACCACGCTACTGTCTCCGGGAGGAATGGGTTTCCTATTCCATTTAGGAGTAGTGCAACCACACGTGGTTTCGATAAATTTTATCAACAGGGGAGCTTTCCCTTTGTTTGTAAATTTAAATTCGTGAGTTACTTTTCCCCCGTTTTCCTGCACGATTCCCATGTTGAACGTGGTCTTTTCGAACGCGATCTTGGCTCGTTGAGCGAATGATAGCGTGGGGATGAAAAGTAATATTACATATATAAATATCTTCATCTGTATTTCTTTTTGTTTGTGGAAAATTGGAATACAAAAATACAAAAAGGGTTGGAAAAGATTGGTTTATGTCGGAATAAAACGTATCTTTGCGGCGTTAAAATTAATATTAAATCTAAAAGACTGTACATCATGTATTTGACATCAGAAAAGAAAGAAGAACTTTTTTCACAGTACGGGAAGTCTAATAAAGATACCGGCTCTGTTGAGTCACAAGTAGCTTTATTTTCCTACCGTATCGCTCATTTAACTGAGCATTTAAAGAAAAACCACAAAGATTTCGCTACTCAAAGATCTTTGATTAAATTGGTTGGAAAACGTAGAGCGTTGCTTGATTACATGAAGAAGAGAGATATCGATAGATATCGTGCTATCGTTAAAGCATTGAATTTACGTAAATAATTACATAAAAACGACCCGGGTCGTCCGGGTCGTTTTACTTTTAATCCTCCCCTCCTCCTCCTTTTATCTAAAAAGAATTCCGTTAAAATGTTTAGTATTTTAACAGTTTTATTATTTCTATGAACATTATTGAAAAAAGCATTACCCTGAAAGATGGTCGGGTAATAACATTGGAAACCGGAAAGTTAGCCAAGCAAGCGGACGGTGCTGTCATGCTGAAAATGGGCAACACGATGTTGTTGGCTACGGTTTGTTCCGCACAAGAGGCAGGTCCGGACGTGGATTTCATGCCTTTGTCGGTAGATTATAAAGAAAAATTTTCAGCGGTAGGACGTTTCCCCGGTGGTTTCACCCGTAGAGAGGGAAGAGCTTCCGATTACGAGATTTTGGTATCCCGTCTGATTGACCGGGCTCTGAGACCTTTGTTCCCGGATGATTATCATGCGGAAACTTTCGTGCAGGTAACGTTGTACTCGGCTGATGAAGAGTCTATGCCGGATTGTTTGGCCGGATTGGCTGCCTCTGCAGCTATTGCCGTGAGTGATATTCCTTTCCACGGTCCTATTTCCGAGGTACGTGTAGCTCGTGTAAACGGGGAGTTGATGATTAACCCGACGAAGAGCGAGTTGGCAACTGCCGATTTGGATATTATGGTTGCTGCAACCTACGAGAATATCATGATGGTTGAGGGTGAGATGAACGAGGTTTCCGAGAAAGAAATGCTCGACGCTATTAAATTTGCTCATGAAGCTATTAAAGATCATTGTTTGGTTCAAATGGAATTGGCAAAAGCCGTGAATAAAGAAAAACGGGCTTATTGTCATGAAGTGAATGATGAAGAGTTGCGTAAAGACATCTGGGCTAAATGCTACGATAAAGCGTATGCCGTTGCCCGTCAATGTAATGCCGACAAGCATTTACGCGAAAAGTTATTTACCGAGGTGAAAGAAGAGTATCTGGAATCACTTCCGGAAGAAGAGAGGGAGGCGAAGAAGAATATGGTTTCCCGTTATTATCATGACGTGGAGAAAGAGGCTGTACGGAGAATGATTTTGGATGAGGGGTTACGTCTGGATGGACGTACGACCGAACAGATTCGCCCGATCTGGTGTGAGGCCGGACCTCTTCCGGGACCTCATGGTTCTTCTATCTTTACCCGCGGTGAAACGCAATCATTGTCCACGGTAACTTTAGGAACCAAGCTGGATGAAAAGATTATAGATGAGGCTACTGAACAAGGAAAAGAAAAATTCTTGTTGCATTATAACTTCCCGCCGTTCTCAACGGGAGAGGCAAAAGCCAGTCGCGGTGTAGGTCGTCGTGAAGTAGGACACGGTAATTTGGCTCATCGTGCGTTGAAACGTATGTTACCGGACAACTATCCTTACACGGTACGTGTTGTTTCTGATATTTTGGAATCTAACGGTTCATCTTCCATGGCAACGGTATGCGCCGGAACTTTGGCATTGATGGATGCCGGTATTCCGATCAAGAAACCGGTAACGGGTATCGCTATGGGATTGATCACCGATAACGAGAAATATGCCGTGTTGTCTGACATCTTGGGTGACGAGGATCACTTGGGAGATATGGACTTCAAGGTAACCGGAACGGTAGACGGTATCACCGCCACCCAGATGGATATTAAAGTAGACGGTCTTCCTTACGAGATTCTGGAGAAAGCTCTGGATCAAGCCCGGAGAGGTCGTTTACACATCATGAATATTATTAAGGAAACCTTACCTGAACCTCGTCCTGACTTGAAACCGCACGCGCCGCGTATGGTTACGCTTACGGTGGATAAGGATCAGATCGGAGCGATCATTGGCCCCGGAGGAAAGATTATTCAGGATATTCAGGAGAAATCCGGAGCGGTTATCGTTATTGAAGAAGTGGGTAATCAGGGTATCGTGGATATTGCTGCCACCAATGCAGAATCTATCGAGATTGCCGTAGCCCGTATCAAGGCTATTGCTTGCAAGCCTGAAGTCGGAGAGATTTACGAGGGAGTTGTAAAGACAATCACCGCTTTCGGTGCTTTCGTGGAGTTCTTGCCGGGTAAAGACGGTTTGTTGCACGTGTCCGAGATCGATCACAAACGAGTAGAGAAAGTGGAGGATGTATTGAAAGAGGGAGATCGGGTACGTGTGAAATTGATTGATATTGATCCGAAAACCGGAAAATTCAAACTTTCCCGTAAGGTGTTGTTGCCTAAACCGGAAGGTATGGAGCAAAACGATCGTCAAAATCGCAGCGAGCGCCAAGATAGAGGCGAACGTCAAGATCGCGGGCCTAGACAAGATCGGGGAGATCGTCCCCATCGCGACAGAGGTCCTAGACCGGAAAGAAAAGAAAATCAAGAATAGAGTAAAAGAGGGCAATGCCCTCTTTTTTTATCGATAAATATCGACTTTTTCATTATCTTTGTGCAAACGAAATGGTTTAAAACATGGAAAACAGATTAAATGTAGGAATCACGCACGGGGATGTAAACGGAATATCTTATGAGTTGATCATAAAATTGTTGGCAGAGAATCGGATTTGTGAGTTGTGTGTTCCTATCCTATACGGGTCGCCTAAAGTGGCCGCCTACTACCGGAAGGTATTAAATATTGAGAACTTCAGTTTAAACACGATTCGTGAGCCGGGTGAGGCCAACGGGAAACGATCCAATATCATCAATTGCGTGGATGATAACGTGAAGGTTGATCTTGGAAAAGAGACTCCCGAATCGGATCAGGCTACTATGGTTGCTTTGAAATATGCCTTGGATCAATTGGATCGGGACGAGATTGATGTGTTGACGCTGGCTCCTCAGGGACCGAATGCGTTCTTCACGGAAGAGGCCGGGTCTTTGGTGGAATATTTGGGTAAGCGTTATAATACCACGGATATTATGTCCATCTTGGTGAGCGAAAAGATAAAGATGGGTTTCGTGACCGAACAGGTTAAATTACGAGATGTGCCACATCAAGTTACACAAAAGAATATCTTCAAGAAATTAACCTTGCTGGATGATACTTTGCGTCAGGATTTTACTATTTTGAAACCAAAGATTGCTGTTCTGGGGCTAAACCCACAGGTAAATTGCGGTCAGAATGGAGATGAAGAAGTGAATGTTATTATTCCGGCGATTGAGCGAGCTAGAGAAGAGGGAATTATGGCCATTGGCCCATTCTCTGCCGAACGTTTCTTCTCGGAGAGAATGTACGAGAAATTTGACGCTGTTCTCGCCATGTATTACGATCAGGGGGTTGTGGCATTTAAGTCCGTGGACGAAGAAAGTGCCGCTTGTTATATTGCCGGGTTACCCGTGATTTGTTCGATGTCTTTAACAGATCCTCATTATGATATTGTAGGTCAGAATCTGGGTGATGAACAAGGACTTCGTAATGCTCTTTATTTGGCGATGGATGTTTGCGTGCATCGTGAACAAAATATCGAGTTACAGAAAAACCCGCTTCCACATTATGACATTGCCACAAATAGTAATGAGAGCGATTTGAACGTGGAACAGATTGAGGGAGTAAGAGCGGAACTTGAAGATTAGTTTTTCTTTAGTCGAGAAATAAAAACGGGATTCACTATTTTTATGTGAATCCCGTTTTTATTTTAGGCTTCTGCAACCAGTTCTGCAATATCTTTTACCGGGATTTCCGGTGAGGTTTTACCCAATGTTTTTTTACATAGCGGACAGGCCGTGACAATAACATCCGGCTGGTATGCCGCATATGCTTTCACGGTATCACTACTAATTTTCGTTTTTTGCGTGGAATCAATGGCCGTATTTGCCAAGCTACCCCCGCAACAGAGTGATTTCTTCCCGTCATAGGCTGTCGAGATTTTCTGACTTACTTGTTTCAATACGCTTTCGGGGGCGTCAACGACACCGCAGCCTCTTCCCAGTTCACACGGGTTATGGAACACGGTCTTCAGATCAAGGGCGTTGACCTTTAATTGCCCTTCCTGAATCAGCATATCGATATATTCCGTGTGGTGCATGACTTTTATATTCAACAGGTAATCCTCCTTGAAAGTTTTGTAACAGATTGGGCAGGAGGTAACCAATATATCGGCCTGTGAGGCATCAATCATTTGCAGGTTTTTATCCATGACCACTTGTGCCGCTTTCCAGTTCCCGGAAAGAGCTAACGGACGCCCGCAACAAACTCCGGCTTGTTCATCAATGAACGTGTAGTCTGCTTTTGCCTTCTCAAAAATCTGTTGCATGGATTTTATAATGCCCGGGGTAAGATGACTCATACATCCGGCAAAGTAAGCGACTTTAGCGGGTTTCACTTCCGGTTGGGGAACATAAGCATACGTGTCTTTCGTAACTCTTAATATATCCGGTCTTTTGCTTTGGCGGATGGCATTCAGGTTAATGCCCACGGGACATGAATTCTCGCATCGTCCGCACATCAGGCAGTCTTCCGCTTGTTGGGCATATTCCTCTCGATTACGCAGGCGACGGAGAAAATAGACGGGTTGCGTGTCATTTATATTACAGGACGTGTTCAATTGACAAGTGTTGATACATATTCCGCAACGGGAACAGGAATTGACCTGTATTTCACTGAATCCGTTATATTCTTTACCTTGTTTTACTCCCCAGTTTTTTAGGAAGATATAGACCATTTCAGTCGGGATATGCATGTACCGGGAAAATGGTAATAGTAGGAAGAATAGTCCAAGCAAGGAGGAGTAAAGCCACCAAGCAGGATAAGATAAGCTTTCCAAGGGTAGAAATTCGCTGAAAAAGTCTCCCGCGTTGTGCGTGAGGAAACTACCGCCTCCGTTCAGACCGCTAGTGAAACTTTCTGCTAGGAAACGTACCGGGAAAATAAGCCAAAGTACGGTTAATATAAGTAAATCGTAAGCCCGTTGTTTCGTGGTCTTCTTCATGCCGAAAATACGGGAACAGAAACGTTTGGTGACAGCCAGTAAGATCCCGATTAACAGGAATGTCAGTATCAAGTCCATCAAGAATGCGAAAAATTCGCTATATGGAAAGGTCTCTTTTGCCGGATGGAAATAACGGAAAAAGATAGCGAAATAAGGTGGGTTGAAAGCACTGGTATGGTAAACCATGGATTCGATTTTCCCGACAACGATCAACAAGAACCATCCGAAAGCAAAGGTCATGTGCATGTATCCCAGCATCGGGTTCGTCTTGAATATATTATGATGCAACAAGCTTTCCCGGAAGATTTCCCACCCGGAACGAATGGTTTTAAGACTGAACAAGCCTTTGCGGATTTTTTTACGTTCTTCTTTCGGAAAGCTTTTGATCCACTTGTAGTATTTCACGCACAAGTATCCCAGTAGCACGACCAACCCGATCGTGAACGGCAGGACAAAGTGATCGTAATATATTTTGTTCGTGTATTCGTATTGCTGCATAATAATTGGTTTCAGCTTTTCAATTTTGTTTTTATATAGTTGAGCATTTCTAAAATCATCTTTCGGGTTTCCACGCCTCTTGGGCAGACTAGCATGCATTTTCCGCACAACATACATTTCTGTAATTGCTCTTTCGCCTCTTTATTTTCGCCTCTTTTCATGAGCATTTGTATCTTCCGGATATTAAAGTCCGTGAGATTCCCCGCCGTGCATCCTGCCGTGCATCCGCCACAGCCAATGCACAACTTGCTACTGGGAACGACACGTGCGATATGTTCCGTCATGGATTTGTCGTTCGTATCATAATTGATACTCCGTGTTTCCGATATGCTATAACCCCAAAAATTAATCATCTCTTAATTTTAAATCCTATTAATTTCTTGATTTAGTGATTTCCGATTCATTGATTTTTCCCCTCTATCCAACGCTCTTTTTAATCACTGAATCCTGGAATCGACAATCACAAAATCTTTTTAAGTTTCACGTATTCTATAATATTCATGGCTGCCGAGCGGGCATCGGCTAGTGTGTCGGTCAGGTTCATCGGGGCACTTCCGCATCCGGCCACGAAAACACCTTCGACATTCGTGTTGTTGTTGCGATAGTGCGGGTCCTGGGATTTGATGAAACCATTGGGAGCCAAGTTCAAGCCTAGTGTGTCTGCCATCTGGCGACTGCCTTCCGAGGATTCCATACCGACCAACAGGATCATCATATCGAGTGTCATGCGCAAGGGTTTCCCAACCAGCGTGTCTTCCACTTTGATCTGTAATTGCTTGTTCAGGTTTTCTGCGGCCTCGGACAATCTGCCTCGCACGAATTTGATATTGTATTTTTCCTGTGCGTCCCGGTACATCTCCTCGTAGCCCGGTCCGAACATACGCATATCCATGTAGAAACAGAAGATTTCCGTGTCGGGTAATAGTTCCCGAAGTTCAATGGCTTGCTTTACCCCGGTGATACAACAGAGTTTGGAGCAATGGTAGTTGCATACCTTCTCGTCGCGGGAACCCACGCAGTGGATGATCCCAATACGTTTTGGTGCATTTCCGTTTGCCATCTTGATCGAATGATTGTAGAACATATTCTCCAGTTCCACGGAAGTGATCACGTTCTCATATATCCCGTAGCCATACTCTTCCTTCCGGCGGGCATCGAAAATTTTGAATCCCGTGGAAACCAACATTGTGTCCCCTTCAAGCAAGCTACCGTCACTGAGAGATACGAGGAATTTACCCTCCTTGTCCTTCTCGATTTTCCGGGGTTCCATGCCTAGGTGTAACCGAATCTTCGGGTGATTCAGGTTTTGTTTTAATATGTCGTTCAGATCCTTGGCGGATTTCCGGTCAGGAAACAATTGGTACCAATTGTTCAAGTTACCGCCGGTTTCGTTGTTTTTCTCGACTAATTCCACGTCGATTCCTTGACTTGCCAGTTGATGTGCGGCTTCGCAGCCTGCCGGACCTCCTCCGATGATGATGACTTTTGCCATATATTAATTGAAAATTGAAAATTGAAAATTGAAAGTTGAAAATGAATGACTTCATGGTTCTTTTTCCAATTTTGTGGTTTAACATTATAATTTTGACACTCTTAGGTACGTGGGGCATTTGGGAGCCCCGATGTCTTCTCCCCGGATGTTTTTGAATTTCGCTTCCGGATCGTACGGGATGCCCATTTTGTCCAGCAAGGGTTCCACGGAAACCTGGTGCATCTGCAACCCGATTTCCCACGGGTCATACCCCAAAACGAGTGCCGTGAGTTCCTCGTAGGTCAACACGGGGATACCGTAGCCGTCCTGCCCGTAGGTGGTTCCTTCCATCTCGCTGATCGTGTATTGCCATTTATCCATGAACATGGCGCACCCCGGACAGTTTGCCACGATAAAGTCGGGTTCGTAAGGTTGCATGGATTCAAATTTCTTTTTCGAGTTGGCCACGGAATATCCCCGGTTGGCCATCACGAGATACTGGCGAAAACCGAAACCGCAACAATGTCTTCTTTCTGGGTAATCGATTACATCGCCGCCCCAGGCATAAATCATGCCGGATAATACGGCCGGAAATTCGGCTCCACCAATTCCTTTCGTGGGGAACATTTTCGAGTAATGACACCCGATGTGATCCACACCCCGGAGAGGTCTTCCCGTGTGAACGTCCACCAGCTTGTATTTTGCCTGGGCAGCGATCTCGTTTCTGAACTTATAGATTATGTCTGATGTGTGAGCAAGATTTCTAGGTTTTTTAAATTCCCGTTTGGTGGCTTTCCAAAGGAATTCTCTGATTTTTTCTTCAACTTCTGGGTGGTGGTGCCATGTCTCCAATATCTCGGTATAAATGCCGAAAGATGTGATACAGGAGGGTGTCATGTTTTCGTACCCGGCCTCGGTCATGAGGGCAAAATGACGGGCGACTACTGTCATGATTGTTTCTGCCGGAACGATGTCCGAATGATAACCGATCCCGGTGCAAGTCGTGTGTCGCGGATCATCAATAACATCTTTCGCCAGTTTATTCTTCATAATATCCAAGTAAGCCCATTCCGAACCCGGGAAGAAAGTCTGGCGAATACAACTTCTTGCGTAAAAATAGTGATCATCGGCTATCTCTTTCTGATAATCCTTCCATATCTGTTGTTTACCCTCTAAATTCATCTTTCAATTTTAGATTTTTAATTTTAGATTTTAGATTTCCCTGCGCATTCCCATTCTAAATTCTAAACTTTAAATTTTAAATTCTTTTTACTGGTGTTTCCCGCTGTTTTCCATGTATGTTTTCAGGAAATAAGCCTCTTCCAGATCGACTTTCTCTTCGTCGGCCACGTGCTGGGAGCAACTGTCAATTTTTTCCAAGAATTCAGTTCCCCCGGTAACATCGAAAATTTTCCGCAATTCATCCATACTTTCCGAATCCACTTCCCGTAAGGCTCCGGCTCCCGGTTGACGGTAGTTTGAGTGCATACGTTCGTACACGTCGTCCAGATGCTCGTATATCCATTCCCACACGGGACCTTGCTCCGGGTGCATTTCCGGTTTCACTAAGTCGGGAGTAACGCAATATCCTCTTTTGAGGATGGATTCCCCGATCACGTGCTTAAGTGCGTATTGTTGACGTCCTTTTTCCGAATAGACAAAATATCCCAGTTCCTGCGATATTTTTCTTAATGCCATGATCACGAGGCCCGGCGTGTTGCAGCGAGGACAACGGGTTTTACAAGACATACATTCCCCGCAATACCAGATCGTGTCGCTTTTCAACAACTCTTCGATCTCTTCTTCATTCCCCCGTTGCACGGTTTCCACGATCACCCGCGGGTCATAGTTATAGAATTCGGCTGCCGGACAAATTGCCGTGCATACCCCGCAATTCATACAGCTATTCAGCCCTTCGATGAAATGAATATCTTTTTGTAACTTCTTTAAAATCTCTGACATAACTAACTCTATATGGAAAAATTACTCGTCATAATTCTTTTGCATACAAAAGTATATCTTAATATTTTGCAACTAAAGGAGAGAAATGCTTAAAATGTGGGGTATTTATACTACCATTAAGTTTGCTTGATAAGTAGTAGTTACAAGTTGCAGGTTGACCGGTTACAGGTTTGGTTCTAAATAGCCTGTAACTTAAAACATCTTTTCCCCGTAAGAAAAAGGAAAAACCATGAACAAAAGTGTAAAGGGTACTTTAACAGAGGCCAATCTTTTAAAATCATTTGCCGGAGAATCACAGGCAAAAAATCGGTATACTTTTTTCTCTGAAGTAGCGAAAAAAGAGGGGTACGAACAGATTGCGGGCATATTTTACGAGACCGCTTTGCAAGAAGAGATGCACGCGAAACGTTTCTTCAGCCGTTTAGAAGGCGGAATGTTGGAGATCACTGCCGCGTATCCTGCTGGGGTTATTTTGGACACGGCCAGTAATCTGGTTGAGGCCGCGGAGGGTGAGTATGACGAGTGGCATCACTTGTATCCGGAATTTGCTAAAGTGGCCGAAGAGGAGGGATTTAAGGATATTTCCGTGATGTACCGTATGATTATCGAGGCGGAAAGAAATCATGAAACAAGGTATCGGAAACTCTTGTCGAACTTGCAGGATGGTATCCTTTTTGAACGCCCGAAAACGGTAAAATGGTATTGTCGCAAATGCGGGTATGTCCACGAGGGCCCCGCGGCTCCTAAAGTTTGTCCGGCTTGTCTCCATCCGCAAGGATTCTTTGAATTACTGGTAGAGAATTATTGAGATGAGTAGCATGAGTACAGGAACCTGAAAATGAATTTTGTCGTTTTCAGGTTTTTTATATAATTCAAATTACAATAATTACTGTCATAAATAATTAAGACAAGGGATAAGTATTATGCCGTTTATATATATGGCTTCTGCGCTGTTGCTTAAAAACAAAATACCAGCTCAATCTCATAATGGTGTTGTAGGACAAATTGGACTATATTTCGTGACTACAGGAAGATTATCAAAAGAAAATGGACGTTTGTATTCTCGTTCTACATCTGGATCGTTTTCGTAAGAAATATAAGGACGAACGACGAGACGTTTCGTTTGACCGATTGCCTGTATGTTGGGGAGATGGGTATGCTGCGGTAGAGCTTGCTTTACAGGAACAGAATCCAGTTCATCTCTTTTATTTCTTTGGTTCTGTGGATAGTATATGCTTTTCAGGTTCGGGGTATTTTCAGTTAACGTGAGTTTGGATATTTAATTAAGAAATTGTGACGGATGAGGGAATAATCGTAGATACTCTCATCTGTTTTTTATGTGTGTTAAAGTTTGTGTACCAATAGGAAACAAAAGATTTGTCCAAAGAAAAGTAGGATGATAAAAAGGGATTGATATTGAAATGTTTATTGTGTTAATAAACGATCGATTGATGATATTAACACATTTAATAATTTTTCATTTTTGGCAAATATGTCAACCTCCTGATGGTTAAAAAGAAAAAAAATATCTGCATTCCATTTGTAAGCATGAAAAATTAGTATATTTGCAACGCAATAATCGATCGTTTTTTTAGATCAATAGTCTAGAATCAGTAAAATCAGATTATTTGCGTGGGAATGAATATGATTCTTCCAAAAGACAGTTTTTACGTGCTGTACCTGTTTAAGGATGGTGCGTGAGGCACATGGGCATAAAAAGTTAAGCCTGATTCTAAAGGTTAGTGCGCGAAGCGTATCTACATCAATCGTGTGATATAGAATTTATTAATCAATCACGAGAATTTCCAGATTTCACAAGCTATAAAATATGTCAGAGGGTACGAGAAAAATGCATTGGTATGCGGCGTACACTAAAATCAATCAGGAATTGACGATTAAAAAGCGGTTAGATCACTTGGAGATAGAAAATTATCTCCCCATGCGTGATGAAGTTCGTGAAACTTCTTCCGGTAGGAAAAACGTGCGGGTAATCTTGATCCCTCATTTGATTTTTATTCGAACGGATCAAACAACAGCTTTCTCGTTACTGAATGAACATGGTTTAAACGTCGTTTACCTGAAAGATTTAGAAACTCGTCATTTGTTGATTGTTCCCGATAAGCAAATGCGTGATTTCATGTTCTTGCTTGACTTTTCAGATTCCACCGTGGAGGTGATTAACGAAGAGTTGAAGCGAGGTGATCGGGTAAGAGTAATCAAAGGTCCGCTAATAGGGCTTGAAGGAGAATTGCTCCGCATAAAGGGGCATAAACGCGTAATAGTGCGCCTGGAAGGGGTCGTTTCTGTGGCAACCTCTTATATTCCGGGATCATTCCTAGAAAAAATTAAATAGAGATAGTGGCGATGAATCTTAATGATTTGTACAAAAAAGTATCGGTCATCCCAATTGGAGATTTCCCTCCATCTGCGTTGTCCGGTTTATTGCATGGGTATATCTCAATCTATTCCATCGTGCGAGTAAACCCGTGGTTGGAAGACGTGTATGGTAGCCAATGGGATATCCATGAACGGATTCGTGAAATAGCGGGAGAATTAGCCGATCTGATACAAGATCCATCTATTGCATTGGAAGATCGAGTTGGACATATTGCCGACTTGATGGAAGCTTATTTGACCTATTCCGACATGGATTTTCTGGATATAGCTTTAGATGCAGCTTATGAGATAATATCACCGGAGGGTAGTGATGAGATTGTATTACCTTGTCGAACGCCGGAGATGTGTAGGTTGTTGTGTAGTTGTTATTACTTTACGGGGGAGGAGGAGTGTGCAAGGTTGGCAAAGGAGATAATGATGGAATGGGAAAGTTATGTGAAAAAAGTTTCTAAAGATTTGGAACAATTGAATGTATGGAAGTGGCTTCAGGCAGAGGAATTTTATGAGAATATAATTGAGGAAAAGAGGAAGGGTGTGCAATTAGGAGATATGAATCTTGTTGGGAATAACCTTTTGGCTGGGCTAAAAATTGGGGAGCAGGATTTGAGGTGCGTTTCTTCATGTTTTGATGTATTAGCAACAAAAGAATATATTAATTTAAAATAATTTATGAAAACTTGTTTTATGGGGTTAGGCTATATTGGTCTGCCCACGGCAATTATTGCTGCAAAACACGGTATTAAGGTTACCGGGGTGGATATAAATCCTAGTGTTGTCGAGTTAACAAATCAAGGGAAACTCCATATCGTGGAACCGGGATTGGAGGCATATTTACAAGAAGTCGTAAAAACAGGGAACTTAAAAGCCTCTCTGAAGCCGGAAGCTTGTGAGGCTTATTTTATGGTTGTTCCCACTCCTTTTAAAGAAAATCATGAGCCGGATATTTCTTATGTGGAGGCTGCCACTCGCTCTGTATTACCTTTATTAAAAGCTGGAGACTTGTATGTAATAGAATCCACATCTCCCATTGGAACGACAGAAAAAATGAGGGATTTGATTTATGGTGAACGACCGGAATTAAAAGATAAAATATATATAGCTTATTGCCCGGAACGAGTATTGCCGGGAAACGTGATTTATGAATTAGTACATAATGACCGGGTAATTGGGGGTATCGATGAAGAGTCAACAAATAAGGCTATCGAGTTTTATTCACAATTTGTTCAAGGAACCTTACATAGAACAAATGCTCGTACTGCTGAAATGTGTAAATTGACTGAAAATTCTTCTCGGGATGTGCAGATCGCTTTTGCAAATGAATTATCCTTGATTTGTGATAAAGCGGGAATAAACGTGTGGGAATTAATTAATTTGGCTAACAAGCATCCTCGTGTAAATATCCTTCAACCCGGTTGTGGTGTAGGGGGACATTGTATAGCTGTTGATCCTTACTTTATAACGGCGGATTTCCCGATGGAATCTAAAATTATAGCTAATGCCCGGGAAATAAATAATTACAAGGCATTTTGGTGTGCGGAAAAAGTACAAAACGAGATGTTGAAATTCGAGTTAAAACATCATCGTAAACCAATCATTGCCATGATGGGTTTAGCCTTCAAACCGAATATTGATGACTTGCGGGAATCTCCTGCAAAATATATTACAACCAAGGTGATGCAGTCCTGTAGTAATGCGGATATTCTTGTCGTTGAACCTAACGTACAAGAACATAAAGTGTTTAAATTGACTGATTACAGGGAAGCTTATGACCGGGCAGATATTGTCGTGATGTTGGTCGCTCATGACGCGTTCAAGACTTTGTCATGGACTGATCAGAAGGTGATTCTTGATTTTTGTGGTATTTACAAGAAATAGATTGTTTTGATGAAAAAAATAATGTTAGTTTTTGGAACTCGTCCGGAAGCGATTAAAATGGCACCTCTGGTGAAGGAATTCGAAAAATATCCGGAACAATTTCAAACAATTGTTTGCGTGACGGGACAACATCGGGAAATGTTGGATCAAGTACTTCATATATTTGAGATTATGCCTGATTATGATTTGAATATCATGAAACAAGGACAGGATTTATATGATGTGACTGCACGGGTTTTAACAGGAATGCGTGATGTTTTAAAAGAAGCTAATCCTGACATTGTTTTAGTACATGGAGATACTACAACGTCAACGGCTGCGGCTTTGGCTGCATTTTATCAACAGATACCGGTGGGTCACGTAGAGGCAGGTTTACGTACTCATGATATTTATAGCCCTTGGCCGGAGGAGATGAATCGCCAGATAACAGGACGAATCGCAACTTACCATTTTTCACCGACGCCTTTAAGTCGTCAAAATTTGTTAGATGAAGGTGTTTGTGATGAAAAAATCACGGTAACAGGGAACACGGTTATTGATGCCTTGTATATGGTAGTAGAACAGATAAAAAAGGATAAAACACTAGATTTTGGATTGAATTGTTCTTTGATCAAAGCTGGGTATGACGTGGATCGTTTAAATGAAGGTCGGAAATTGGTATTGATAACGGGACACAGAAGAGAGAATTTTGGTGAAGGTTTTATTAATATCTGTAAAGCAATAAAAGCATTGGTCGAAAAATATCCGGATGTGGATTTTGTTTATCCGATGCATTTAAATCCGAATGTAAGAAAGCCGATACATGAAGTGTTTGGAGAAGATTTATCTGATTTGAAGAACATGTTTTTTATTGAACCATTGGAGTATTTGAGTTTTGTGTACTTGATGGAAAAATCAACAATTGTATTGACGGATAGTGGTGGAATTCAAGAAGAAGCTCCAGGATTAGGAAAACCTGTTCTAGTTATGAGGAATACAACGGAACGTCCGGAGGCATTGGAGGCGGGAACCGTGAAATTGGTTGGAACGGATTTTATTAGAATAGTGGAGGAGGTTTCCCATCTGCTGGATGAGAAAGAATATTACGATATGATGAGCGAAGCCGTGAATCCTTATGGAGATGGAAAGGCATGTAGTAGAATTGTCAAACAATTAGACTAAAATGTACTTAGATAAATAAGACTCTAATTGTGATAAATGAAGAGACCTATTATATTGATAATGAAAGGGTGATAATTGCATATGAGTAATTCTTCAAGAGTTATTTTTAATACTGGAGTACAATATATTCGTACATTAATAAGTGTATCTATAGGAATATATTCTTCTAGAATAGTTTTGAATGCTTTAGGTGTTGAAGAATTTGGTGTATATAATCTTATAGCTGGTGTTATTGTAATGTTGAGTTTTATTAATGCCTCTTTGGCTGTGACGACTCAACGATTTTTGTCTTATTATCAAGAACATTCCTTAACGTCTTTGAGAGAAATTTTTAATACTAGTTTATGGATTCATTGTGGCTTGGGTGCTTTATTATTTGTTAGCATAGAAATTGTTGGAATATTTTTGTTTGATGGCTTTTTAAAGATACCTGAAGAAAGTTTATCTGCTGCGAAGGTTATTTATCATTTTATGGGTGTGACCTTGTTTCTTACTTTATTATCGACACCTTTCTATGCACTTTTAATCGCCCATGAAAATATATTGTATGTTTCTATTATACAAATTGTTGATGCAATTTGTAAATTAGGAATTGCGATTACCATTAGTTTTTTTGAGGAAAATCGTTTAATGTATTATGGTTTATTAATTTCTTCTATTGTCGTTATTGATCTTGTGTGTTATTATATTTATTGTCATAATAGGTATGCTGAATGTAAAATTATTTCGGTGAGTTTTTTTCAGAAAAAATGGTTTTTTAAAATTTTAGAGTTTGCAGGTTGGAATATTTATGGTTCGGGATGTATGATTGTTCGAACCCAAGGTATTGCAGTTTTGTTAAATAAGTTTTTTGGAGCAAGCATTAATGCTGCATATGCTATTGCTTTACAACTTCAAGGAGGAATTAGTGTTTTATCAACTTCTATATTACAGGCAATTCGACCTCAAATAATGAAAGCTGAAGGAGCTAATGATAGACAAAGAATGTTTTACTTAGCGGAACTTGCAAGTAAGTTTTCATTCTTTTTGTTATCAATGGTAGTGATTCCTTGTATTTTTGAGATGGAGGTTATTCTGAAGGCATGGCTAAAGGAAATTCCAGAATATACGATTTTATTTTGTCAATGTGTGTTGATTGCAGCTTTGTTAGATCAATTAACTATAGCATTGGGAGATGCGAATCAGGCTGTTGGAAATATAAAAATGTATACATTTGTAGTACAGACTGTAAAAATGTTAACAATACCGTTTGCAATGGGAGCTTTGCTCTTGGGATATTCTCCGACATGGGTAATGGGAATATACATGCTGTTTGAAGGAATATGTAGTTTATTACGTTTACCTTTGTTGAAGAAAAGTACAGGTTTATCAATTAAGCAATTTGTTATAAATGTTTTTTGTCGGGAAATTTTACCTTTTGGTTTATTTGTAATGATTACTTATTGTATATCTCATTATTTGCAGGCATCATATAAATTTTTATTGACATTTCTGGTTTCGATTAGTATCTATATGTTATTGATTTATTCTTTAGGGTTAAGTAAACAAGAAAAGAAATTTTTTATTCGATTATTTTTTAGAAGGTAGGTGATGAAGAAAATACTTAAAAAAACTATATTTTATCCATTAGTATTATTGAAACGTTATGTAGATCTATGTCGAGCTCGAAAAAATCCTTTAAAATGGATTTGTGTAAGATATAAGGGAGAAACAGGATTAATATTGAATTTAGAAAATCCTCGTACATTTCATGAAAAAGTGATATGGTTAGCTTTCAATACAGATACGTCTCGTTGGAGTTTTTTAGCTGATAAATATAAGGTTCGAGAGTACGTGAAAGCATGTGGCTTAGATGATATATTAATTGATTTGTATGATGTATATGATAAATTTCAAGATATTGATTTTACAAAATTACCAAAATCATTTGTTATAAAAACAAATAATAGCTGTGGGACTGTAATTGTCGTGAAAGATAAAAACAAATTGAATCGGAATGTGTGTAAAAGGAAATTGAATACATGGTTGAAGGACAATTATGGAATTCGATCTGGTCAATTACATTATTCAAAAATAGTTCCTAAAATATTGATTGAAAAATACTTGCAGCAGGATGGGAACGAGTCTACCTCTTTAATAGATTATAAATTTTTTTGTTTCCATGGTATTGTTAAATATATATTGGTGATATATAATCGAGATCTAAATACACATTCTTTTATTCGTCAGTTTTATGACTTGAATTGGAATAGAATAATTGTTGATGATGATGTTTCTGAGAATATATCAAAACCAAAATCTTTAAAAAGAATGATTCATATTGCGGAAGTATTATCTACATCTTTAGCTTTTGTGCGAGTAGATCTATATGAAGTAAATAGTCGTCCTTATTTTGGAGAGTTGACTTTTACTCCGGGATTTGATCAATCTATTGCATATAATAAATTAGGAATGGGGAATTTGATAAATATTGTAGAAAAAGAATAGAGTTTAATTATTTAAAAAATTGAATTAGTAAGATTGTTGTTTGATTTATGCTTGAAATTGTAATAAATATTGACGGATTGATATTATCAGATTTGGCAATTTAGAACTTATATTTACCAAGAATATGGAAATGAAAAATACTTATTTCTTTTAAAAGAAACGTAGAAAAATAACAAAATAGATGTATTGGGCGGTTTTTTGCATATTTTTATTGTTAATGTTTCGTGAAATAAATACGAAAAAAATTTGTAAGTTTTCATTTTGGTTTACTTATATAATTCTTGTATGTTTAATTGTACTACGTAAAGGCCAAGGGACGGATTACTATAATTACGAGTTGATCTATGATTCAATAAAATCAATTGATGATGTTCGTTTGTTGTTATTAAAAAAAGATTTTGGTTTTGCATGTCTAAATTATTGGGCAATACAATTAAATATCTCCTATGAGTTCTTTGTTGCAATATTTGCTTTTGTTACAATGCTTTTATTTTTTCCATTCTTTTATATTATATGTAATAAAAGTATGATTCCGCTTTTTTTCTTTTATACAACTTTTTATTTAGTATATCCATTTAGTGGAATCCGTCAAGGGTTTACATTAGCCGTGTTGTTAGGCATATTGTATCCATTATTGACTAAAAAGAAGTATACTTATTATATTTTTGTTACACTACTTTGTTCGTTAGTGCACATGTCTATATTAATTTGTTTAGTATTACCTTTTATATATCACATGAGAATTTCGTGGAAAATAATATACTTTGTTTTTGCATTTTTTACAGTTGTGTTGTATCTTGATTTAAATTTTTTGCATTTTTTTTCAATAACAATAGATAGAATTCACACAGGAGAGAGTTCTTCAATGAAATATATTGCTAAAACAGTACGAGTACTGGTAATATTACCTATATTCTTAGTACCAAAATCTATTTATAATGATAGGGATTTATTAGGTATTAGGAATATCTTGTTGATGGGATTTGTTGTCTATTCATTATTTTCCTTCAATGAATTAACAAGTAGTCGTTTAGGAGTCTATTTCCGGGTTTTTGAAGGACTATTTATAATGATGTTAATATATCGCACTTGTTTAAAAAAATTGAACTATCAAATTTTATTTGCAATGAGTATTTTTGCCTCTGTTTTCTTCGTAAAGGATATAAATTCCTTTTTGATTCAAGCAGGCTATAAAAATTGTAATTTATTATCTTATCCTTATTTGTCTGTGTTCCACGATGAATCGACAATTTTTTATTATAGGACAGTTATTTCTGATTAAAAATAGAACTTAATGGGGACCATTTTAATGATTGTATATAATCAAATACAATATGATGCAAGAGTAATTCGTGCAGCAGAGGCTTTAGCAGATACCGGTTTAGAAATAAAAGTAATTTCGTGTAATAGTGATTTGCAGTATGAAAATGGAAAATTTGAATCAATAGTGTTTACATCAAGAATGAAACATCAATGGGTATTAGTTTATTTTTGGTGGCAATGCTTAAAATATGTACTAAAACATAAACGAGATATTTCACTTTTGTATGTGCATGATTATTATATGCCTCTTATTGGTGGATTATATTATATATTTACAAAACGTAAATGGGTGTATGATGCTCACGAATTAATTTTTTATCATGCAAAAGATAAAGTTTCATGTAGAAATAAATTTTTTCTTTGTTTGGAAAAGCTATTTATAAAGTCAGCTTCTTTGGTTGTTGCTGCAAATGAGGAACGAAGAAAGCTAATGAGTTATGTATATAAGTTGAAGAAAACAATTTATATTCTTAATGTCGCAAGTGTAAAACGCGATAAAGTAAATCTGTCTTCAAAAAGAAATGTCATTGTTTATCAGGGGTATTTGTCGTCAGAGCGAGGGGTCGATTTTTTTATAAATAATCATTTGCAAATAGATGAAAAATATACCTTAAAATTGATTGGGGGAGGACCTCAATTAGAACATTATAAGGAAAGGGTAAATAAATTAAAATTGGAAAATAGAATTGTTTTTACAGGGTTATTAAACCAAAAATGTTTGTATGAAGAAAGCCAGAATTCTAAAATTGGTATTATAACTTACCCATTAAATGATTTGAATAATTATTACTGTTCTCCGAATAAAATTTTTGAGTATGCTAAAATGAAAATTCCAATGATAGTGACAAAACAACCTTTTTTAATGGCTTTGATTCGAAAATATCATATGGGAGAGGTACTTGATATGGAGAAAGGAGAGAATGAATATAAGAAAATTATAGACAAAATAGATTCAAATTATTCATATTATATTGAACGAATGGATGATTTCCTGAATGATTATTCTGCAGATCGAGAATTGGAAAAACTTAAAGTGGCAATTTTAGATATTTTGGAGTAATGAAGAAGTTATTACAAATTAATACTGTTGTCAATTATGGTTCGACAGGCCATATTGTAGAGTCTATAGGAGAAGAGGTGTTGCGGCATGGCTGGGAGAGTTATGTTATTTATGGAAGGAAACCACGTGATAGTAAATCGAGGTTAATAAGAATTGGAAATGCGGTTTCTATTTTATGGCATTATATTCAGAGAGAGTTTTTCGATCGTTCAGCATTAGCTTCAACTAAAGCAACAAAAAGATTATTGAAAAAAATAGATGAAATTAATCCAGATATTATTCATCTGCATAATCTTCATGGATGTTATTTAAATATCAAGGTTTTGTTTGAATATTTTGCACAGAGAGAGTTTCAAATAATCTTTACATTGCATGATTGCTGGAGTATGACTGGGCATTGTGGGCATTTTACCGCACTAGGTTGTGACAAGTGGAAAACGGGATGTTTCGATTGTCCACAAATTAGGAACGAAAAATTTTGGCCATTAGTGTTAGATCGATCAAAATACAATTATAATTTGAAAAGAGAATTATTTGCTAATATTGAAAATTTGACATTGGTTCCAGTATCTTATTGGTTAGAACGAGTTGTGAAGGAATCTTTTTTAAAAGAAAAAAATACATATGTTATTTGTAATGGTATAGATACAGTTGTTTTTACCCCCCAAAAAAATCTTGATAAAATAAGACAAAAATATAATATCCCGCCAAAATTAATATTATTAGGAGTTGCTAATGTTTGGGAGAATAAAGGTTTAGATGATTTTTTACTTTTGAATGAAAAAATCACTGACGATGTAGTAATTGTCTTAGTAGGTTTATCTAAAAAACAAATTAACAGACTTCCAGCGAAAATTATTGGTATTGAGAGAACAGAGAGTAAAGAGGAATTAGCACAATTATATTCTTTAGCAGATTTATTTATTAATCCGTCGGTAGAGGAAACCTTTGGCTTAACTACAGTGGAAGCTATGGCTTGTGGTACCCCTGTCGTTGTGTATAATTCCACAGCATCGCCAGAATTAGTAACAACTGAAACTGGTTTTGTGGTATCACCTCATGATATAGAGGGTATAAAGCGATGTGTTGATATTATATGTGAAAAGGGTAAGGATATATATAACCTAACTTGTCGGCAAAGAGTTTTGAGGTATTTTGATAAGGATAAGCAAAATAAGATGTATTATTCTTTGTATTGTGATTTAATACAAAGTCAATAGTCTGTTTATTGTTGAGGGACGGAAATTCTCAAATAATGAGTGATAGTAATACGATCGGATTTGAGAATGGAGCAATTTGTTGGGAATGTAAATTGTTTTAAGATGTCTATGTAAAAGAATATAAGTTTTAAAAAAAGTAGTTAGAATAAAAATTGTACATGAATACCGAAGTTATTTATTCCTATTTTCCATTGTGGTTACAAAATGTGGCTTGTAATTATTATTCACACCAAATGACGAAACTACGTTTTAATCAAGAATTTTTTTCGACATTAGAATGGTTACGAGAGTCTCAATTTTGGTCAGAAGAAAAAATTCGTGAATATAAAGAGGAATATGTAAAAAGAGTAATAATACATGCGTATGATACGGTTCCTTATTATAATAGTTTGTTTAAAATAAATAAATTGACACCTAAAGATATTCGTACGCTAGAGGATATTAATAAGATTCCGATATTGACAAAAGAGGTTTATAGAAATAATAAGGAAAAATTGATATCGACCACAATAAACTCAAAAAATGTATATTGGGGGCGTACTAGTGGGAGTACTGGTAAAGCTCTTGAATATGGTTTATCTCCTAATACGATTGCTTTTCAATGGGCTATATGGTGGAGATTCAGGGAACGTTTTGGATTAAAATTTGGAGATAAACATTTGAATTTCGTTGGTTCAAAGTTGATAATTCCTAAAAATCAGGCAAAACCACCTTATTGGAGATATTTTAGAGAACAAAATCAATATATCATTAACATGTATCAATTAAGAAAAGAAAAAATACGTGCGATAGTTGATTTTATTAATAATGAAGATATAAAATTCTTTTCTGGTTATCCTTCTAATATTTATCAGTTTTCGTTACTAGTAAAAGAAGCTGGATTGTCCTTAGTTAATCCTCCTCAGATTGTTTTAACAGGTGGCGAAAAATTGCAAAACTTTCAAATAAGAGCAATTCAAGAGGTGTGTAAGTGTAGGGTTTTAGATCATTATGGTTTTTGTGAGGCTGCAGGGAATGCGTCAAGATGTGAACATGGGAGATATCATGAAGATTTTGAGTTTGGTTTGTTGGAACCATACAATGTAACACGAATCTCGGAAAAAGAATTTACAGGAGAGATATTAACGACGAGTTTTATCAATACAGCTCTTCCCTTGATTCGATATCAAGTAGGAGATATTGCAACTTGGAATTTAGAAAAATGTGAATGTGGACGCAAATCTTCTGTTATAACTCGAATTGAAGGAAGGGTTGAAGATATGATTTTGACTCCTGAAGGATTACGTATTTCTCGATTGGATGGAGTATGGGATGATACGGATAATGTGGTTGAGGCTCAAATTATTCAAGATAGAATTGATCATGTCGTATTGCGAGTGGTTAAGGGGGAAAATTTTACAAAAAAGGATGAAAATAAAGTACTTCGAAATGCTGAAATGTGTTTAACGTCTAAAATGAATATAGATATTGAATACGTAGATTCATCAAAAATGGAAAAAACAGCAGGGGGCAAATTTAAGGCAATAATATCTAGAATTAATTGAAAATTATATTTTGATTATTGTGAATTTATCGTATGAAACAAATTATACAAGATCTTAAGTCGGGAGCGACGGTTTTGGAGGAAGTTCCGGTTCCACAGGTAAAGAGTGGCTATGTGTTGATTCAAACAACTAGAACGTTAGTTTCGTTGGGAACGGAACGGATGTTGGTTGAGTTTGGAAAGGCGAATTTGATTGATAAGGCTCGGCAGCAACCGGATAAGGTGAAACAGGTGTTGGATAAGATTAAGACGGATGGATTGCAACCGACTTTGGAAGCTGTATTTAATAAGTTGGGACAACCGCTTCCATTAGGATATTGTAATGTGGGGAAAGTTGTAGCTGTGGGAAGAGGTGTAACGGAGTTTGTGGTTGGAGATCGGGTGGCTTCCAATGGAAATCATGCGGAGTATGTTTGTGTTCCCAAGAATTTGGTGGCTAAGATTCCGGATAATGTGACGGATGAAGAGGCTACGTTTACGGTGATTGGTTCTATCGGTTTACAAGGGATTCGTTTGTTGAATCCTCAACTAGGGGAGTGTGTTGTTGTTGTTGGATTGGGATTGATTGGATTGGTTGCGGCAGAATTACTAAAGGCAAATGGCTGTAAGGTGATCGGAGTAGATTTTGATCAACAGAAAGTGGACATTGCAAAAAATAAAGGTATATATGCAATTAATCCTAAGAATGGGATTGATCCTGTGAAATATGTTGAAGAGATAACCGGAGGTGTTGGAGCGGATGGAGTGCTTATTACAGCTTCAGCTAAAGGAGATGAGGTGATTCATCAAGCTTGTTTAATGTCTCGCAAGAGAGGGCGTGTGGTGTTGGTAGGTGTGATCGGGTTAAACATGAGAAGAGATGATTTTTATAAAAAAGAGTTATCTTTTCAAGTATCCTGTTCGTACGGTGCCGGAAGATATGATGAAGAGTATGAAAATAAAGGACATGATTACCCGTTAGCTTATGTACGATGGACGGAAAAGAGAAATTTTGAAACGATACTTGGTGCAATATCATCTAAGATACTGGATGTACAACCTCTGATTACGGAAGAGGTGGATTTGGCCAATTATGCGGAGATCTATGGAGATATGCGTAAACATGGATCGATAGCTTCGATCTTAAAATTTCCGGTCGATTCAACTATTGAGAGAGTTGTTCCTGTTGGGGAGAATCGTGTGATGGTGGGAAGTGGTAAGTTAGGAATTATTGGTGCCGGGAATTTTGCATCTGCAACAATTATTCCCGCGTTGCAAAAAGTAAATGCCCCAATAAAATATATTGCTAGTGCGCAGGGATTGACAGCGAAAGTTTTAGCCAAGAAAGCCAAAGCGGAGAATGCGACTTCTGATTATCGTGTCATGTTGAATGATCCGGAAATAAATACGGTAATTATTACAACAAGACATAATTTACATGCTTCGATGGTGATGGAAACTTTGGAGGCAGGTAAGAGTGTTTTTGCTGAAAAGCCGCTTTGTTTGAACGAGGAGGAATTACAAAATATAGAAAATGCGTACATGAAGGCGAACGACAAAATAACGTTGACCGTTGGTTTTAATCGTCGTTTTTCTCCGTTTGCGGTAAAAATGAAAGCATTGGTTGGTGGTGGACCTAAAAATATTGTGGCAACGATGAATGCCGGATATATTCCGCCAGAAGTGTGGGTGCAAGATATGGAAGTGGGGGGAGGACGTATTATAGGTGAAGCTTGTCATTTTATTGATTTGTGTTCTTTCCTTGCCGATAGTAAGGTGATTGCTGTTTGTATGAACGCATTGGGAGAGAACCCGCAAGAGAATACAGATAACGTTTCGATTTTATTGAAATATGAAAATGGTACGAACGCCGTAATTAATTATTTTGCTAATGGGTCGAAATCTTATGCGAAAGAGCGTGTTGAGGTATTCTCGCAAGAAAAGGTGTTGGTGTTGGATAATTGGAGAAGACTGGAAGGGTTTGGCGTGAAAGGATTCTCCAAAATGACGGGGACGATGGATAAAGGACATAAACGTCAATTTGCTTTGTTGAATGAGAGGGTGCAGAAGGGAGGAGAGGCGTTAATTCCATTTGAAAGTATTGTAAATACGACTCGTGCTTCTTTTGCTTGTATCGAAAGTTTAAAGAAGAAGGCTTGGGTTGAGATCAGATAATTTTGTCGGATTGTTCTTTGAAATAAATGTCAACTTTTAGTAAGATTGATATACTATGGAATACGGTTAAGTACTTAAAACCGATTCAGTGGCGTTATCGTGCTAAATTGTGGTATCAACGATTCTTTCCACAAAATTTGCAATCATTAGATACGACTCCTGATAGGCAAATTTTGAATTTTGTACCGTTGATCCCGAATGAAATCACGTATTTAGGTGACAATACTTTTCAATTTTTAAATTTGCAAAAATCTTTTGGTGAGCAAGTTGATTGGGAATTTGTTGAGTTTGGAAGATTGTGGGGATATAATTTGAACTATTTTGAGTTTTTGAATCAAAAAGGTATAGACGTGAGGGAAGGGAAAAAATTGATTCAAGATTTCATTCAACATCTTCCGAAAGCCAGAATGGGGATGGAGCCTTACCCTTTGTCATTAAGGTCTATAAATTGGATTCGTTTTTTGTCGTGTAATGGTATAAATGATGTTGACATTGATGCTGTTTTATACGCTCAATTGAATTTATTAATCCATAAACTTGAATATCATTTGTTAGGAAACCATTTGTTGGAAAATGGTTTTGCATTATTATTCGGGGCTTATTATTTTAATGATCCGGTTTTCTATAAGAAGGCAAAAGCGATACTGATACCGGAATTGCAGGAACAGGTGTTGGGTGATGGAGGGCATTTTGAGAGGAGTCCAATGTATCATTGTATCATGTTATATCGGGTGTTAGATTGCTATAATTTAGTGCGTAATAATACTTTGTTCGGAAGGGAGCTTGAAGATATACTGAAAGAAAGAGCAGAGGTCATGTTGGGGTGGTTGGAAGAAGTTGTTTATAGTGATGGGAGGATTCCACTACTGAATGATGCAGCTGTGGGAATAGCTCCGACTGCCAAGGAATTAATTGAATATAGCCAACGATTAGGGATATTTTGTGATAAAAAAGTGAGGTTGAAAGAGTCCGGGTATCGGAAGGTTCAATGGGGAAAGTTCGAATTGTTTGTTGATGTAGGGGAAGTTGGACCGGATTATCAGCCGGGGCATGCACATGCGGATACATTTAGTTTTGAGTTATATATCAATGGACGGCCTGTTATTGTCGATACCGGAACTTCCACGTACGAGGTAAATAATACTCGTTTTTATGAAAGAAGTACAGCAGCTCATAATACGGTGGTTGTATGCGGACAAAATTCCAGTCAGGTTTGGGCGGGACATCGAGTGGCTCGACGAGTAAGGGTTAAAGTCCTTTGTGATGAAGAAGAACGTGTTACTGCCGTGCATGATGGCTATAAACGTTTGGGATGTTTACATACCCGTAAAGTGGAAAGGATGAAAGAACATCTTCGGATTGTTGATGAAATTGATTGTGAGGGGATGGCTTATTTACATTTTATGCCTAAAGAGGATATTGTTTTAGATGGAAACAGGCTTATCGGATCGGATTATTGTATAGAGTTCAAAGGGGTACGTGAGATTGAACCATTCACGTCTATGTACGCTCCGGAATTTAATAAAAGAGAAGAACGACGAAGTTTCCGTATTTCTTTTGACAGGAGGCTAGAGACTATTATACAATGAAAATTTTATTCTTAACTTTTTATTTTGAACCGGATCTTTGTGCCGGGTCATTTCGTAATACACCGTTATTTCGAGAGTTATTACGCCAGATGAATGAGAAAGATTGGATTCATGTGATTACGACACAGCCGAATCGTTATCAGTCTTTTCATGTCGAGGGGCAAGCAAGGGAAATTGGTGATAATTATAGGATAGATCGGATTCGTATTCCGGAACACAAAAGTGGCTTTGTTGATCAAGCTCGTTCTTTTCGGGTGTTTTATAAAGAGGCGTTGCGATTGGCGGGAAAAGAGCGTTATGATTTGGTGTATGCTTCTTCTTCAAGATTGTTTACTGCTTTTTTAGGTAGAAGAATTGCGGGAAAACAGGGTATCCCTTTGTATTTGGATATACGAGATATTTTCGTTGATACGATCAAGGATATATTCAAGGGGAGGAAGATGATCCGGATTCCGGCCGGGATTTGTTTTGAATGGATTGAACGATATACATTTTCGGGGGCAAAGCATATTAATTTAGTTTCGGAAGGATTTAAAACGTATTTCGAAAAATACAGAAAGCCTGTTTATTCGTATTTTACGAATGGAATAGATGATATTTTTCTTGATGTCCCGAAGTCTAAGCGGCAAGCTGCTGAAGTGAAAGTTATTACTTATGCCGGGAATATCGGGAGTGGACAAGGATTAGAAAAGGTAATCCCAATGGCAGCTAAAAAATTAGGAGATCGCTATTTTTTCAGGATTATCGGGGATGGTGGAATTAAGACATTGTTGAAAGATAGAATAAAAGAATTGGGAGTTCATAATGTGGAGTTGTTAGATCCAGTGTCAAGAGAAAAATTGATAGGATATTATAATGATTCTGATTTTCTATTTTTGCATTTGAATGATTTGGAGGCATTTAAAAAAGTGCTTCCGTCAAAATTGTTTGAATATGCGGCATTTGACAAGCCTATTATAGCGGGTGTTGGTGGGTATGCTAGTCAATTTATTCGAGAGAATTTGAGTAATTATATATTGTTTGCACCAACTGATGTTGAAAGTATGGTGGAACAAATATTGAAATTTGACAGAGGGAATCAAGAACAGGGTGATTTTGTTAACAAGTTTGCCCGGAAAAATATAATGAAAGAGATGGCACGCTCTATTCTTGAGTGTCGTTAGTTTTATGGGTGTATATTTATGAATATTCTTATTACGGGAATCCACGGTTTCGTGGGTTCTAATCTAGTGTCGTCTTTAAAAGAGCGGCATATTCTTTATGGTTTGGATATTGTTGCCCCGGAAAGAGAGGGGGTAATGAGGACGTACTCGTGGGAAGAATTGGAGGGAATAGAGGGAATAGATGCGATTGTGCATTTGGCGGGGAAGGCGCATGATACGAAAAATGAGGCGTTGGCGGAGACGTATTTTACGATAAATACGGGATTGACACGGAAGGTATTTGATTTTTTCATGAAGTCTTCGGCGAAGAAGTTTATTTTCTTTAGTTCGGTGAAGGCAGCGGCGGATTTTGTGGTGGGGGATAAGTTGACGGAGGAGGTGATCCCGATACCGAAGGGGCCTTATGGGGAGAGTAAGATTGCGGCGGAGAATTACATACTAGAACAATTGAAAATTGAAAATGGAGAATTGAAAATGCAGGGGAAGCAGGTGTATATTTTGCGGCCTTGCATGATTCATGGGCCGGGGAATAAGGGGAATTTGAATTTGCTGTATAGTGTGGTGAAGAAAGGGTTACCGTGGCCGTTGGGAGATTTTGAGAATAGGAGGTCGTTTACTTCAGTGGATAATCTTTGTTACGTGGTGAATGGGTTGATTGAAAAAGAGGTACCGTCAGGGATTTATCACATGGCGGATGATGAGGCGTTGTCGACGAACGAGTTGATCCGGGAGATGTGTGAGGTGATGGGGAAGAAGGCGCATATTTGGCGGATGAATAAGGGGTTGATGAAGGAGTGTGCGGGGTTGGGGACTTTGTTACGTTTGCCATTGAATTTGGAGCGGTTGAAGAAATTGACGGAGAATTATGTTGTCTCGAATGAGAAGATCAAGCGGGCATTGGGTATTGAGCGGATGCCGGTGACGGCGGTGGAGGGGTTGAGGAAGACGATAAGATCGTTTATTGATTGACGATTTATTGATTGATGATTTTAGATTTATTCCTGCAGATCAACGCTTTGCTTATCGTAAATCGTAATTCATAAATCACAAATTTATTTGTTTCATGTTGTATTATTTGGTGGTATTTGTGGTGCTACTGGGGGTAGAGTTGCTCTATTTCCGGGTGGCGGACTATTTTAATATTATTGACAAGCCGAATGAGAGGAGTTCTCACACGAGGATTACGTTGCGGGGAGGGGGAATTGTGTTTTATGCGGGGGCATTGGTTTATTTTGTGGCTAGTGGGTTTAGTTTTCCATGGTTTATGTTGGGATTGACGTTGATTGCAGGGGTGAGTTTCGTGGATGACGTGCGATCCGTGACGCAACGGGTGAGGCTGGTAGTGCATTTTGTGGCGATGTTATTGATGTTTTACCAGTGGGGAATGGTGGCGTTGCCTTGGTGGTACGTGGTGGTGGCTTTGGTCGTCTGCACGGGGATCATTAATGCTTATAATTTCATGGATGGAATTAACGGGATCACGGGGGGATATAGTTTGGTGGTGTTGGGAGGATTGGCGTACGTGAATGGATGGGGTGTTCCTTTTGTTGACGAGAAGATGATTTACACGATGATGGTGGCGGTGTTGGTGTTTGATGGGTTTAATTTCAGGCGGAAAGCGAAGTGCTTTGCCGGGGATGTGGGAGCGGTGAGCATTGCTTTCGTGATTTTGTTTTTATTGGGGCGGTTGATTTTGGAAACGGGAGATTGGAGTTATATTATATTTTTGGCGGTTTACGGGGTGGATAGTGTACTGACAATCATACATCGGTTGATGTTACACGAGAATATCGAGTTACCGCATCGGAAGCATATGTACCAGTTGATGGCGAACGAGTTGAAGATTCCTCACGTGGTGGTTTCTTTGGTGTATATGGGGGTGCAAGCCGTGATAGTAGCGGTTTATCTGGCAATGCCGGGGATACATTATGCCTGTTTGGGAGGAAGTGTTGCCGTATTGGGGATAGGGTACGTGTTGTTTATGAGAAAGTATTTCAAGTTACACTTGGTCGTGAAGTGATTTGAAATTTTGTATAAAGAATTGAGCCTCGGAAATTCCGGGGCTTTTTTGTTTATAAATACGATGAAATTCGAGGTGATTCCGAAAAAGTTGAAGAATTTTTGGAATTGATTCCGAAAAAGTTGAAGAATTTTTGGAATTGATTCCGAAAAAGTTGTATTTTTGGAGAAAATATAGAGCAATTATGATCAAACGGAAGTTACGGGATATTATAGAAAAGAGGCTTTTTGATGGTAAGGCGATATTGTTAATGGGCCCTAGACAGGTTGGGAAAACAACTTTATTGAAAGAGCTTTTTGAAGGTCGGGAGGATGTTATGTGGCTAAATGGCGATGAGTTGGATGTACAGGCGTTGTTTGAAGGGGTTTCGGCAACTCGTTTAAAGGCAATGTTTGGTCGTAAAAAAATAATCATTATTGATGAAGCTCAACGAATTCCTAATATAGGTTTACGTTTGAAGTTGGTGACAGACCAAATAAAAGATGTACAATTGATCGCTACAGGAAGTTCTGCATTTGAATTGGCGACCAAAACGGGAGAACCTTTGACCGGGAGAAAATGGGAGTACAAGATGTACCCGCTCTCTTTTGGCGAGATGGTAGATGAGCATGGATTACTAGATGAGAAAAGAATGATCCCGCATCGTCTGATCTTTGGTTATTATCCGGAAGTCGTGATGCGTCCGGGAGAAGAACGGGAGATTTTAAGATTATTGTCTGATAGTTATTTGTATAAAGATGTATTGATGTCGGATCAAATCAACAAGCCTGATAGTCTGGTCAAATTGTTACAGGCTCTTGCCTTTCAGGTAGGTAGCCAAGTTTCTTATAATGAATTGGCTCAATTGTGTAGCTTGGATTCAAAAACGGTGGAGAAATATGTTATTTTATTAGAACAGTCTTATGTTATTTTCAGGTTGAATTCTTTTAGTCGAAACTTAAGAAATGAGCTGAAAACCAGTAAGAAAATATACTTCTATGATAACGGTATCAGGAATGCTTTAATTGCCAATTTTAATCAAATTGAGGGACGAGCTGATCGGGGTGCTTTGTGGGAGAATTTTTTAATATCAGAAAGGAAAAAGTTTTTGGAGTATAATCGTTTGTGGGGCAATTCATGGTTTTGGCGAACAAAAGAACAAAAAGAAATTGATTTGGTTGAGGAACGAGATGGAAAAATAACAGGATATGAATTTAAATGGAATCCTGATCAGAAAGTGAAAATTCCTCGTTTGTTTTTAGATTCATACGAAAATAGCGACTTCCAAGTGATACATCGGGATAATTGTGATTCGTTTTTGCTCGAATATTGAGGGGGAATGACACGGATGTGTGTTGCACAAGGTTGTGCAATTAGGTGGAAAAAGTTACTTTTGGCTTGAAAAAACAAATGTGGTAAGTATGATACAAGAATATCAAGTTAGCGGTTTTCGGGTGAGGGAATACGAGGAGTTGGAGTCCACGAACACGGAAGCAGAACGTGTGGGGTGGAGCGAGTTGGAAGATAAGATGGTGATTTTGACGTATAGGCAGACACAAGGTCGGGGACAAGTGGGGAATCATTGGGAGAGCGAGCCGGGGAAGAATATATCCATGACGGTGGTGTTTAAGCCGCGGGAGTTACTGGCGGGGCAACAGTTTGCCGTGTCGATGGTGATTGCTTTGGGGGCTTGTGATTTTATTTCCCGTTACGTGAGCGGGTGTTCCGTGAAGTGGCCGAATGATATTTACGTGGGGGATCGGAAGATTTCCGGGATATTGATCGAACATTCCATCATGGGGCGTTACGTGGGAGGTTCTTTGTGCGGTATCGGAGTGAATATTAATCAGGAACGTTTCTTGTCGGATGTTCCGAATCCGGTTTCCTTGTTTCAGTTGATCGGGGAGGAAATTCCCGTGAAGCGTGCGTTGGAGGAGTTGCTGGATTGTATTGGAAAGCGATATGAAACAATACGGGATTACGAGGGGATGGAACGTGATTTTTTGAAGGTGTTGTACCGTCGGGAGGGAGTGTATGATTGGGAAGATGAACGGGGAATGTTCCGGGCATCGATTCGGGGGGTAAACGAGTTCGGACAGCTGGTGTTGGAGGACGTGGAGGGGAATGAGCGGGTATATGGCTTTAAGGAAATCTCCTATAAATTTTAGATTTATGATTTACGATTTATGATTTTAAATTTTAGATTTTAGATTTTAAATTGCGGAGTTTTGATTATTTTTGTGCAAAACATGGATAACTTATGGTAGAGAACTATTCGGAAGATTCTATTCGGACGCTGGACTGGAGGGAACATATACGCTTGCGCCCCGGTATGTATATCGGAAAATTGGGGGACGGAGCGGCAATGGACGATGGAATATACATACTGGTTAAAGAGGTGGTGGATAATAGTATTGACGAGTTCGCGATGGGAGCGGGGAGCGAGATTATTATCAAGGTAGAGGAACGGACAGTTTCGGTACGGGATTTCGGACGAGGAATTCCGTTGGGTAAATTGATTGACGTGGCATCGAAGATGAACACGGGTGCCAAGTATGATTCCGAGGCTTTCAAAAAATCCGTGGGATTGAACGGTGTCGGTATAAAAGCCGTGAACGCTCTTTCCGAGAGTTTTATCATCCAGTCCTTCCGGGACGGGGAGACGAAACGGGTGCGATTCAACAAAGCGCTGATCGTGGAAGATCAGGAGGTGACCCTGACCACGGAGCCGAATGGTACGTTGGTGACTTTCATCGCGGACAAGGAGTTGTTCGGTAATTACCATTACATCATGGATTACCTGGAGGCCATGTTCAAGAATTACGTGTTCCTGAATTCCGGGTTGACTATCAATTTCAACGGTCAGAAGTTACATTCCAAGAGAGGGTTGTATGACTTGTTGTCGGAGAATATGAGTGGGGAGGGGTTGTACCCGATCATTCATTTGAAGGGGAATGACATTGAGATGGCAATGACACACGGACGGCAGTACGGGGAGGAGTACTACTCTTTCGTGAACGGTCAGCACACGACGCAGGGAGGTACGCACTTGATTGCTTTCCGGGAGGCCGTGGTGAAGACAATCCGTGATTTTTACAAGAAAGATTTTGATTTGGCCGATATTCGTACTTCGATTATCGCAGCGATCAGCATAAAAGTACAGGAACCGATGTTCGAGTCGCAGACGAAGACAAAGTTAGGTTCTAAAGATATAGCCCCGGAGGGTCCTTCGGTGCGTAATTTTATTTTTGATTTCGTGACGAAGGAGCTGGATAATTATCTGCACCGGAATCCGGACACGGCAGAGTTGTTATTACGCAAGATTGTCGAGACGGAAAAGGAGCGGAAGGCGATGTCCGGTATCCAGAAGATCGCGAGAGAACGAGCCAAGCAGGTAAGCCTGCACAACCGGAAGTTGCGGGATTGTCGGGTGCATTTCAATTCCAACCATGAGCGGAAGACTGAATCGTCGATATTCATTACCGAGGGGGATTCTGCCAGTGGGTCTATCACGAAGTCGCGGGACGTGAACACGCAGGCCGTGTTTAGTTTGCGGGGTAAACCGTTAAATTCCTACGGGTTGACCAAGAAGATCGTGTACGAAAACGAGGAGTTCAATCTTTTGCAGGCAGCGTTGAATATCGAGAATGGAATAGAAGAATTACGTTATAATAATATTATTATCGCCACGGATGCGGATGTGGACGGGATGCACATACGATTGTTGTTGTTGACATTCTTTTTACAGTTTTTCCCGGATGTGGTACGGTCAGGGCATTTGTACATTTTGCAGACCCCGTTGTTCCGGGTGCGGAATAAGAAGGAGACACGCTATTGTTACTCTGATGCGGAACGAGAGAAGGCGATTAAGCAGTTGGGACCGAAACCGGAGATCACGCGATTTAAAGGTTTGGGAGAGATTTCTCCGGACGAGTTCGGTGGGTTTATCGGGAAAGACATCCGTTTGGAACCGGTACGCATGACAAAGCAGGACCCGATTGGTACGATCCTATCCTATTACATGGGAAAGAACACGAACGAGCGGCAGGATTTTATTATAGATAATTTGTACGTGGAGAAGGATGAAATCTAACCATTTTATGATTTTAGATTTTAAATTTTAGGTTTTAGATTGCAATTTTCAATTTTCAATTAATATGAGCGAGGAAATAGAGAACGGGGAAGTAGAGAATTTGGAGCCGGAGCAACAGGAAGAAAACGGCCGGGTGCGGTCGATTCAGCATTTGTCGGGAATGTTCGAGAAGTGGTTCTTGGATTATGCTTCCTATGTGATTCTGGAACGTGCGGTGCCTTACGTGAATGACGGGTTGAAACCCGTGCAGCGTCGTATATTACACGCGATGAAGGAGATGGATGATGGGCGGTTTAACAAGGTGGCCAATATCGTGGGGAGTACGATGGCTTATCACCCGCATGGAGATGCCTCTATCAAGGACGCTTTGGTGCAGTTGGGACAGAAGAACTTGTTGGTGGATTGCCAGGGAAACTGGGGAAATATCCTGACAGGAGATGATGCGGCTGCCGGACGTTATATCGAGGCGCGTCTTTCGAAGTTCGCTTTGGAGGTGGCTTTTAACCCGAAAACGACGAACTGGAAGCTTTCGTACGACGGTCGGAAAAGAGAGCCGGTGACGTTGCCCGTGAAGTTCCCGTTGTTGTTGGCTCAAGGAGTGGAAGGTATTGCCGTGGGATTGGCCTCGAAGATCTTGCCGCACAATTTCAACGAGTTGCTGGATGCTTGTGTCGCTTATTTGAAAAATGAAGATTTTGTTTTATATCCGGATTTCCCGACGGGGGGAATGATCGACGTGTCGAAATATAATGACGGGTTGCGCGGGGGAGTGGTGAAAATTCGGGCCAAGATAGAGAAAGACGCCGGGAATAAGATCTTGCGAATCACGGAGATCCCATTCGGGCGGACGACTTCGGCTTTGATCGATTCGATTCTGAAGGCGAACGATAAGGGGAAGATCAAGATCAAGAAGATTGATGATAACACGGCGGCGACGGCCGAAATTTTGGTATATCTGGCCGCGGGAGTTTCTTCCGACAAGACGATAGATGCCTTGTATGCCTGTACGGATTGCGAGTTGTCGGTTTCACCGAACTCGTGCGTGATCGAGAATGATAAGCCGATTTTCATGCCAATTACCGATATTCTACGGAAATCGGTGGACGAGACGGTGGCCTTGTTGTTGTTGGAGTTGAAGATTAAGCTGGGCGAGTTGGAGACGGATTGGCAATATTCATCTCTGGAAAAGATATTTATTGAAGAACGTATTTATAAAGATAAAGAATTCGAGGAGAGCGAATCGATTGATCAGGTGGTGGTTCACGTGCGGAAACGCTTGGAACCGTTTTTGCCTGAATTGATTCGTCCGGTGACGGATGACGATATAAAGCTCTTGTTGGAGATCAAGATGAAACGAATCTTGAAGTTCAACTCGGAACAGGCTGAGAATTATATTAAGGGATTGGAAGAGGAGATTGCCCGGGTGAAATTTGACATCGAGCATATTATTCCTTACTCGATCAATTATTACGAGAATATCAAGAAAAAGTACGGTAAAGGGCGGGAACGCCTCACGGAAATTCGGAATTTCGAGAATATCGAGGCCACGAAGGTTGTGGTGGCAAACGAAAAGTTATACATCAACCGGGAGGAAGGTTTTATCGGTACGGCTTTGAAGAAGGACGAGTTTATCTGCGAGTGTTCTGATATTGACGACGTGATCGTGTTCCGGAAGGATGGTACGTATTACGTGACCAAGGTGGCGGATAAGTTGTTCGTGGGGAAAGACGTGCTGTACGTGAATGTGTTCAAGAAGAATGATAAGCGTACGATATATAACGTGGCCTACCGGGATGGTAAGGTGGGACCGTCTTACGTGAAACGTTTCTTCGTGACGGGAACGACCCGCGATAAGCAATATAACCTGACGAAAGGTACGCAGGGATCACGGGTGCTGTATTTCAGTGCAAACCCGAACGGGGAGGCCGAGGTGATCAAGGTATGCTTGAAACCGAAACCGGGCATGAAGAAATTGGTGTTCGAGTATGATTTTGCAGGTTTGGCGATTAAGGGACGCGACTCGCAGGGAAACGTGTTGAGTAAGAATGATATTCACAAGATCTCGCTGGTACAGAAAGGGGCATCCACGCTGGGTGGTCGGAAGATATGGATTGACGAGGATGTATTGCGGTTGAATACTGACGGGCGTGGTCGTTACCTAGGAGAGTTCCAAGGCGAGGACCGGATTCTGGTGGTGAATAAAAACGGTACTTACTATACGACGGATTATGATTTGAGTAATCACTACGAGGAGGGATTCTCGGTGATCGAGAAATATGAGCCGGAGAAAGTCTGGTCGGCGGTGTTCTTTGATGCGGAACAGCAATTCTATTACTTGAAGCGTTTCCGTTTCGAGAATGTGGTTCGTCATACGTTGTTTATCGGGGAAACGGAAGGTTCGTATCTTGTAGCTTTGAGTGGTGAAAAGCGGCCCCGGTTCGAGGTTGTGTTTGGTGGACGTTACGAAAGTCGTCCGGCTGAGGTGATCGTGGCAGATGAGTTTATTGCTGAGAAATCGTACAAGGCTCGCGGAAAGCGGGTGACGACTTACGAGGTAAAACAGATCAGCGAGATCGAGCCTTTGGATAGCGGCGAGGAGGAAAGCGAGGAAGCGGCTTTGACCGACATAGATTTCGAGATCACGAACCCGGATATGCTGAGTGACGAGACGCAGATGAGGTTGGATTTTGAATAAATGTCGGAAGTGAAAAGTATGAAGTACTTTATCGTGGGATATATGGCGAGTGGCAAGTCCACGTTCGGGAAGGAATTGGCCAAAGATAAAGGACTTCCTTTTCTGGATCTGGACGAGAGTGTCGAGAGCAGAGAGGGACGGTCGATTTCGGAGATTTTTGCCAAGGAGGGAGAGGAGTATTTCCGGAAGAGGGAACGGGAGATCTTGCATGAGATATGTAACGAGACGGATGAATTTGTGCTGGCCACGGGAGGGGGAACACCTTGTTTCTTTGATAATATGGACTATATGAACCAAGAGGGAACGACTGTTTTCTTGAACACGTCATCTCTTGTTATTGTCGATCGCTTGAAACGGCAACGTGCTAATCGGCCTTTATTGGCCATGTATTCTGATGATGAGTTGGAGTTTTTTGTCCGGGAACATCTGGAATCCCGGCTTCCTTTTTATTTGAAAGCCAAGGAACAGGTATAGTACCCGTGTCACGTGAGAGTTCGGGGCGTGTTTGTTGGGAAATAAGCCCGTATGTGGCAACTAAAGACGTGTACCCTACCCATCATATTCGATCAGCTCAAGTGGCTTTGAAACGGAGGAGAATGGAGAGAGAAACGTCCATCCCGACTTATTTCCCGCCGAACTCTTTTCGGAATGATCCCAACTTTCTTTTATTTCCGTTTACAGATTTCGTTGTACGAGCAAGTACGGCACTTTTCCGGTAATTCCGTTTGCGTGAACGGTACTTCGGGTGAAAAGAGTTTTTCCAATAATTGCACGAGTAGATCTTGAAATTCCGGTTCGTATGGTTTAAAGCGATGAATCGGTTCTTTGTTACACTTCAACAGATAGCTGTAATTCGGAGTGAAAAGCAACTTCGTGCTGTATATTCCCGGAAGAATCGGGTCTGTACCCGGATTTTCGTACTCGTACATCATGCAATAGAGCAAGGTTTGGAAAGCCGCTTTATTTCGCTGTTTGTTGTTTGAATCAAAGATGGACGGCAGGTCTTTAAGATCGGTTTTGTCGGCTCCGGTTTTGTAGTCTATGACACGGGTTCCTTGGGTGACCCGGTCAACCCGGTCGATGTCTCCTTCCACGTAGATCACGGTGGGCTGGTCAAAAGCGGAAATCGTGACGGGCATACGATATTTTCTTTCCATGGAAATAATGTGGAAAGGACATAACGTTTTATCAAATTCGAAAACCTTCTTCACGTATTTTTTCACGACAGATAGTACAAGGTCATTGGCCCCGCTTTCCAGCATTTTGGACACAGTCGTGTCGTATAACTTTTCGTAGGCAGCCTGAATATGTTGTTCAATTAGTGAATCGTTTTTCATCAAGGCATCGAGACCTTCTGCCGTGATCTCCCCGTCGGGGAAAGTTTGGTAGAGAGATTGCGTACTTTGATGGAAAATAGTACCCAACAGGCGATGATCCAGCTCTTCGGCCATCTCTTCTTTCTCCTTGATCCGGGCGATATATTTGAAATAAAATTTCAGGTGACATTCCATGTATGTGTTGAGTGCGGATGGCGAGATGCCCCGTTCGTTTTCATCCGTGTAGCTTTTCAGTTGCTTCAAAATCGACGGATTTTTAGGGATGGAAATGGTCGGGTTGTCCTGAACCGATATTTTGTTTTGGAAATGGACTTCCCGGATGGGTAGTCCCGATTCGTATTTTATCTGGTAAAGGAAACGACTCATCTCGCCGCTACTCATGCCTTTCGTGACATCAGTGTACAATAGTTTGATGTTTTTAGCCCGTTGCAAGAGGCGGTAAAAGTAATAGGCGAAAAGGGCATCCATGTGTTCCGGAGTTGGTAAGCCGAATCCCAGTCTCAGGTTGTAGGGGATAAATGACGAGGCGTGTCCGCCTTTCGGTAGAATTCCCTCGTTGGCGGACAGGATAATCAGGTTTTTGAAATCCAGCATACGGGTTTCCATCAATCCCATGATCTGCATTCCTTCTAGCGGCTCTCCGGAGAATGGGATGGACACACCTTGTAATATCTTGTGAATAATTTGCAGATAAAACTTGTTATCCGGGATAATATTTTCTTCGATAAAGGTATTTTTAATGCCTTGAATCGTCGTGAAAATCGTGAATAGAAATTCCTTTTCGATGGCTAGTCCTTCATGGCTTTCGGGCTGTATGGAAGCAATCAGTTGCTTCAAAATGTGCAACAGGTAATCGAGTAAGTTCTCTTCCGACGAGGAGAATATGGCTCGTGTGATTTTGCTGAATTGAAGACTTTTTTCTGCCACGTACACGATATTGTTCGTGTTGATGTAATTCGTGATTTTTGGAATATCTTCCGAACAGGAACTTTTTATTAGTTTATGGTTCAACAGGGCGATGACCGGTTTGTAGTAATAATGGGTCATTTCTCCCTCTTTTTTGGCATAATGCTTTAAATCACCCAGCATGGCAATCAAGGCGGCAACAGACGTGTTCTGTGCCGGGTACCCCATCGTGATGTTGATTTTGTCGATCGTGTCGGGAATGGAGTGTATGACCGGGGTGAGTAGGCTTTCGTCGCAAAGGACGATGGCCGTGTCCGTGTATGAATCTTGCCGTTCCGGGTGGATTTGTTCAATCAGTGTCGGGATCAGTTTGGCCTGTCCGATGGTTGAGGGAACAGAGATGTACTCGATGGCTTTGTCGTTGTACCTGAAGTTGTTGAAATGTTCCAGCCCTAGGGCATTGGGGAACAGTTTCATGTTCTCCCGGATATAAAGGCCTGCCTCGTGGTTGTCGTTTGCCGAATAGTACAAGTCGTAATCCCAGTAGAAGAGGGCTTGTCGGTTGTCCCGAAAATAGGAAAATATCCGTTTCTCGCATTGATTCAAGGCATTGAATCCGGCAAATATCAGTTGACGATCCGTGTGATGTTGGGAGAGTTGTTCGCAGAATAGACGTTGTCCCATACCTTCGTAGCACAAGTTTTCATCGAGTAGTTTTGCCTTAAAACGAGTGTAGGTCGGGTAGAGTTTATCCCATACGTTTAGAAATTCCTGTTGTTCCCGACTGTATTTTTCCGAGTTGAAACTCCGCCAGAAACTTTGAATAAACTCCACCTGTTCCGGGGTAAGGTAGGGGAAGGCGGATTCAATTTCCTTCAATGCCGTGATGTTGGAAAAGAGGTCTTTGGCGTCCACGAGATATTTGTCTATATCATCGAAATCCCCGAGTAACATATTGCCCCAAAAATAGAAATCGTCAAAACGTTCGGTCGTTCCGGCATATTCTTGATAGGTCTTGTAAAGTTTGATGATAAGAGTCAGTTCTTCGGCTTTTTTCAGTCCGGTCTGGCGTTCTATGAATTCGCTTAACGTCAGTATTTCCGGCATCCACACGGGACGATCAATCAGTTGGGCCAGTTCTTGAGCTAAGAATAGTCCGGCTCGTTTGTTCGGGAACAGAATGGTCAGGTTGTCAAAATTGTGGCCATATTTCTGAATCAGATCTTTTGCCAGGAGATGAAGAAACGAATTCATATTTTATTACTATTTTTGTTTCGGAACAAATTTACAATTTAATCATTAGATTCAATATAGATTTATGCTGAAAGAACTGTTATTAAAAAATAGAAGTTACCGTCGTTTTGTTCAGAATGTTCGGATCACACGGGAGGAATTGGCGGAATTGGTCGGACTGACTCGGTATTGTGCTTCGGGAAGAAACGCACAGGCGTTGAAATACAAGGTGGTGGCTGATGCCGATTTGTGTGGTAAGGTGTTTCCTAATTTAGCATGGGCTGGCTATCTAAAAGATTGGGACGGTCCGGAAGAGGGAGAACGCCCGGCAGCTTATTTGATCCAATTGTTGGATACTTCTATCGTGGAGAACTGTTTGTGTGATGACGGGATTCAAGCACAGACTATATTGTTGGGAGCCGTGGAGAAAGGATATGGCGGTTGTATTATCAAGGCTTTCAAGAATGAGTCGTTGCGAGAGGTGTTGCAATTGCCGGAGCATTTGAAGGTCATGTATGTCATTGCTTTGGGGAAACCGAAGGAAACGGTGGTGTTGGAAGAGATGAAAGACGGTGATTACAAGTACTGGCGGGAAACGGACGGATCGCACCACGTGCCGAAGCGGGCTTTGGATGAATTGGTGATTCTGTGATCATTGAAGGTTTGATTCTAAATTTTGGATTGTAGAGATGAAATTACTTTGTGCGGAGTATAATGAGGCGGGTGAGGTTGCCTATAATGTCATTGGCGATAATGCCCTCCTGCGAAACAATGATGATTTCTATATTCCGGCTTTTGCCACGGAGTTGAGTTGTGTACCGCAAATAGTATTACGGGTTGGGAAGATCGGAAAACACGTGGCCGAGCGTTTTGCCGGACGGTATTACGAGGAGGTGGGGGTTGGAATCCGTTTCTATGCGGATAATCTGGAAAGAGAATTGTTGGTGACTTCTTTGTCTCCTACGGCGGCAATGGCTTTTGATTCTTCGGCGGCAATTTCACCGATGAAATCATTGGCGGGCGTCTCGCTGGAAGATATGATCTTTTTATTTGAATTGAACGGTGAGAGCGTTCTCACACGTAAAGTTTGTGAGATTTCGCAAAAACCGGAGAAGACACTTGCAGCAATGTCTGAGTATTATATGTTGAAAATAGGAGACTTCTTGTTTTGTGGGGGTGTTTTTCGACAAAGGAATTTATCAATAGGAGATCACCTTCGGGTGCTTTTAGACGGGGAATGTTTGCTGGACTTTCAGGTAAAATGATAGAAATAAAAAATCGGGTTCCTAAAAACCCGATTTTTTTTATTATTTGCAATACAAGAAACGTTTGATTTTGTGAGTGGGAGTCTTTTCAAAAGGTTCATGTTGTACGAGTACAAGTTGTAGTTTTGAGAAGTTGTTCACCCGGGCATTCACGTAATCCCGTAGTTCTTGTTTTTGTTCTTCAATGTAGTCGTTGATTTTTTCCTTGTAGTTCCCGGCTTGGTCTTTCAATTTCTGATACTGTTTTTCAAGTTCTTCCATGTTGAAATGAACCATTGCTACCAGTTTACCGCTGTTTTCCACCACGAGGGATTCGTTTACAAAGCGGAAGTTGTTAATGATGGATTCGATCTCTTCCGGGTAGATGTTTTCTCCGGATGCACCTAGAATCATGGTTTTGATTCTTCCGCGGATGGCTAACCTGTTTTTCTTGTCAAAAGAACCCAAGTCTCCGGTTTTAAACCAACCGTCTTCCGTGAAGGTTTCTGCGGTAAGTTCCGGACGTTTGTAGTATCCCTTCATCACGTTAGGACCTTTGATCCAGATTTCACCTTGTCCGCTCTTGTCGGGATCGTTGATTTTAATTTGTACACCTTCCATGACGGGACCTACTCCTTGAAGGAATGTCTGTGACGGGTTGGAACCTGCGGCCATGGGAGCTGTTTCGGTAAGTCCGTAACCGATAGCATAGGGGAATTTAGCTTCCCGAAGGAATTGCTCTACGGTACCATCCAGTTTAGAACCTCCGATTCCGAAGAATTTTAGTTCCCCACCAAAGGTTTCCATGAGTTTCTTTCCTGCCAATCGGTTGAATAATTTACGAGCCGGAGCGAATTGGTAGAGCTTGCTCATCAATTTCGAGCTGGTGAATTTAGGCAACACTTGCGACTTGTAAATTTTCTCTATAATCAAGGGTACGGATAAAACTACCGTGGGACGGATTTTCTGCATTGCCGGAACAAGTAATTTGGGGGTCGGTACTCGATCCAGATAATATACTTGTGCTCCGAACATCAAAGGTAACAAAAGTCCCAGTGTGTTTTCGTAAGTATGTGCCATGGGCAGAATACTTAGGAAACGGTAGGTTTCGTCTACAGGTTGGATAGTACGACACTGACGTGCATCCCATACCAAGTTTTTGTGTGTTAAGACTACTCCTTTCGAAAATCCTGTTGTACCGGAGGTGTAAATGATTGATGCAATGTCCTCTTCTTCAATTGAAACTTCGGGAAGAGGGGTTGTATTATTCAAATTAATATCCGGGACCAATTTATCCAAGTCTTCCGGTTGGTAGCATCCTTCCGGCATGGTGGCAAAGTTATTGATCAGGATTTTATGCTCAAGGAATGGTGTTTTTACTCCTTCCAAACATTTTGCCAGTAGGCGGGAAACGAAGATCACTTTTACCTCCGCATGTTCCAATATATTCTGGAGTTCTGTAGAACAGAATCCCGGTAAGATCGGTACGGCAATGGCTCCAATGTTTGCGATGGCGAATTGGGTGATTCCCCAGTTCGGCATGTTCGCACTTAAAATGGCAACCTTGTCTCCTTTCTTTACACCTAAATGAAGTAAGTGGTTAGCAATAGATACGACCTCGTTATATAAATCTTGGTAAGTTTTTTTTCCGCTTGCGACAAAATTTAAAGATAAATTTTTTGAAAACTTGGAACAACTATTTTTCAAGAGTTCCGGTAGTGTCAATTTCTTTAAAGTCATGTTTTAATAATATGAATTTTCCATACAAAGATAATACAGAAAACAATACGATGTGGTTAAAATATTTAAAAATAGAGTAAATGGCTTGAAAGTGAGGGAAAATTGAAACAATTTCTAGTGTTTTACGTATCGGCAAGACTTGATTTATTTGAGGGGCCCGGCTTTTTATTCTTTTCGGGAAAAATGAGAAAAAAATAGACTCCGATAACGCCATCGGAGTCTATTTTTATTATTATTTCGTAGGAATTGCAGCTAATGTAGCTTTCAAGAATTCCCAGAATTTACTTACAGATTCGATGTTCACTTTCTCGTCCGGAGAGTGAGGAGAACTGATGGTCGGTCCGAAAGAAATCATGTCCCAATGTGGGTAGGCAGATCCTAGGATACCACATTCTAATCCGGCATGGATAGCCATGATTGCCGGTTTCTTACCGTATAATTTCATGTAAACTTCTTCCATTTCTTTGCGGATAGCTGAATCCGGATTCGGTTTCCATCCCGGGTATTCTCCGGTAAAGTTGATCTTGCTTGCTTCTGCCAGTTCAAATACAGATGCTACTACTTGAGCTAACGATGTTTTTGCGGTTTCAACAGAAGAACGCATTAACATGTAGATTTCGATCTTTCCTTCTCCACCTTTCACGATAGCCAAATTGTTGGATGTTTCAACCGTGTCCGGCATGGAATCGATCATTCTCATGGCACCATTCGGGCAAGCCTTGATGGCGTTAATCAGGTTGTATTGTACTTTTACCGGCATCACGTTTTGTGGAAGAGCTGTTTCTTCTGCAAAGAAAGTGAGATTCGGTTCTTTAGCGCTTAATTCAGCTTTAAATATTCCCTCGTATTCTTTTACTTTAGCAAGGAATTTGTCTGCATTAGCAGCCGGAACAGTTACGATTCCGAAAGCTTCACGCGGGATTGCGTTTCTCATGTTTCCTCCGGATACGGAAGAAAGACGAAGGTCTAATTCTTTGCTGACTGCTTTCAAGAAACGGAAATATAATTTGTTGGCGTTTCCTCTACCCAAGTTGATGTCCATTCCGGAGTGACCTCCTTTTAATCCTTTCAATGATAATTGGAATGCTTTATGTCCTGCAGGAACGGCTTCGGGAGTGTAGTCGAACGCGATCTCTCCATCAATACCTCCGGCGCAACCAACATACAATTCGCCTTCTGTTTCAGAGTCAAGATTTAACAAGATGTCTCCTTTTAACCAGTTGTGGCGGATGCCGTTTGCTCCATCCATTCCGGTTTCTTCGGTAGCCGTGATTAACACTTCAACCGGACCGTGAGGAATATCTTTTGATAATAGAATAGCCATTCCGGTGGCAACACCGATACCGTTGTCTGCTCCAAGAGTGGTACCGTCAGCGGTTACCCATTCCCCGTCGATATATGCTTCAATAGGATCTTTGGTGAAGTCGTGTTGTTTGTCTTCATTTTTTTGAGGAACCATGTCCAAGTGACCTTGCAGGATAACTCCCTTGCGGTTTTCCATTCCCGGGGTTGCCGGTTTGCTCAATAATATGTTGTTAGCCTCGTCCATTTCAGCATGGATTCCGTTTTCTTTTGCCCAATTCATAATGAATTCTCTGGCTTTTTCTTCATGGTTTGACGGACGTGGAACTTGAGTTAGTTTATAAAAGTTTTCCCAGATAGCTTTGGGTTCTAACGTACAGATACATTTACTCATAACGTTTTTATTTTTTAATTTATGATTTAAGATTTCAGCTTAGTTATCCCGGAGATAATTACGCTGAGATCATGTTTATTTCTATCGTTTGCAAGATATAAAAAAAACAGATAAGTTGTGATCGAATCACAACTTATCTGTTTTTTTTGTTTCAAGTTGGTAAGTTACAAGTTACAGGTTCTTGACGTGCAAGCGTTGACGTTAAACCTGTAACTTGTAACCTGCCAACCTGTAGCTTGAATCAACATTTGAAATTTTATTTCAAATGTTGATTCAAGTAGTTCACAAATTTAGTGTATAACTGTAACCGGGTGTAACCGCCGTATATGCTATGGTTACGGTTGGTGTAAATCTGCATATCGAATTGTTTGTTTGCCTGTACGAGAGCCTCGGATAATTCGTAAGTGTTTTGCACGTGTACGTTGTCATCCGCAGTTCCGTGGCATAACAATAAGTTTCCTTTTAAGTGTTTTACCCAGTTGATCGGGGAGTTGTCATTGTATCCGGAAGGATTATCCTGCGGGCGTCTCATGAAGCGTTCCGTATAGATGGAATCGTAGAATCCCCAGTGAGTAACGGGAGCAACGGCGATAGCCGTGGAGAACACGTCGTTCCCTTTCATAAGGCAAAGTGATGACATGAATCCGCCAAAGCTCCAACCCCAGATACCTACTTTTTTAGCGTCAATGTAAGATTGTCCGGCAAGCCATTTTGCGGCGGCGATCATATCGTCACTTTCGATTTTTCCGAGTTGCATATAGGTACATTTGCGGAATTCTTCCCCTCTGGCAGCCGTTCCGCGAGGATCGATGCAAGCCACGATATAACCTTCTTGTGCTAGGTATTGTGTCCAGTCCATGCCCCAGCTATTGCTTACTTGCTGAGAGTTCGGACCACTGTACTGGATGATTAATAACGGGTAAGTTTTTGATGCGTCAAAATTCACGGGTTTCATGAGCCATGCGTTTAACATGGTCGTTCCGTCTGCTGCCGGGATTTGAATGAATTCTTTTTTGGCAACATTGTAATCTGCCAGTTTCGTTTTCAACGCGGCATTGTCTTCCAGCGTGCGAACAGCTTTACCGTTTGCCGCGTACAGGGTATACACGTGAGGCATATCCGCGTTAGATACTATATTAATATAGTATTTGAATGATTTACTGAATTCTGCTTCATTCCATCCTTTTGTCGGAGTGAGTTTCTTCTTCTTACCCTTCAAGTCAATAGAGTAGATATATTTTTCCAAAGGAGATTCTTCGTGAGAGGCGTAGTAATAAAGTTTTTTTACCGGATCGTACCCGTAGAAATCAACCACGTCGTATTTACCGGAAGTGATCGGCTGAATTTCTTTACCGCTCATGGCATACAAGTAGAGGTGAGAATAACCACTTTTTTCACTACTCATGATGAAATGTTGCCCGTCTTCCATGAAGATCAAGTTGTCCAAGTTGCTTTCCGCGATATAATATTTATTTTCTTCCCGGTAAAGCACGGTTGTACTTCCCACGCGGGCATTGGCCAACAGGATTTCCAGTTGATTCTGGAAACGGTTCAGTTTCATGATAGCTAATCTTTTCGGATCTTTTGTCCATTTGATACGAGGTATGTAAATATCTGCCTCTTCACCAATATTCATTGGGGTGGTGACACGATCTTTAATGTCGTAAACGTGGACGCTCACGATCGAATTGGCTTCCCCGGCTTTCGGGTATTTATAGGAATAGTTCGAGGGATAAAGGGCATTTTGTTCGTATGCCGGATATTGTCCTCTGAACATATTCATGTGGTAAGTCTTCACGGCTGATTCGTCAAATTTGATGAATGCGAGGGCAGATCCGTCGGGGGCCCACTCGAAGGCTTTGTTGAACCCGAATTCCTCTTCATATACCCAGTCGGGTGCTCCGTTAATGATTTCGTTAAATTTCCCATCAAAGGTGATTTGAATTTCGGAACCGAAACGTAAGTCTGCGATAAAGATGTTGTTGTCTCTCACGAATGCCACTTTCGTTCCGGTAGGAGAGAAGGTTGCCAAACGTTGAGAACCACCTTCCGATAAAGGTTTTAATTCCTTATTTTTAAAATCGAATACGAAGTAGTCTGCCGTGAATGAACGACGGTAGATCGGATTTATATTCGTGCAAATCAGAATCCGGTCTTCTTCCGGGCTGAATTCGTAATCTTGGATAGTCTGAACAGCTTTGTACTTGGGATCGTTCAAGTCTAGTAAAGTGCTTACGGCTTTCCCGGTTTTGTAACTATACATGACCAGCTTTTTACCTTTATCTTCCAACACGGTATAGTGTTCCCCGTCATTTAGCGAACGGAGGCCTGAAACACCTTGTGTCCTGAACGTGTAGGTCAAGTTAAAATCTTCCAGAGTGAATTTTTTGCCCTTGTTTTGAGCGTTTCCGGGTAGGGCAAACCCCACGATAAACATACATACAATTAACTTGTAAAACATCCTCATGACAATTATTTTTTGTTTTTTTAATTTGGACCAAAGATATAAATAATTTTAGATTTATGATTTTAGATTTAATTATTCCTATCTTTGTGCGCTCAAAATCATGATTAGATGAAATATACCCTTTTAGCGAAAGACAAAAACAGTGATGCACGATGTGGTGTGTTAACCACAAATCATGGGAATATTGAAACTCCGATCTTTATGCCTGTGGGTACGGTGGGAACCGTGAAAGCCGTGCATGCGAGAGAGTTGAAGGAAGATATTAAGGCCCAGATCATTTTGGGCAACACGTATCATTTGTATTTGCGACCGGGTACAGAGGTGTTGGAAGAAGCAGGGGGACTACATAAATTTAATTCATGGGATCGTCCGATCCTCACGGATAGTGGCGGTTTTCAAGTTTTTTCTTTAGGTGATTGTCGGAAAATCGCGGAAGAAGGGGTCGTGTTCCGTTCTCATATTGATGGTTCGAAACATCTGTTTACTCCTGAAAATGTCATGGATATTCAGCGTAAGATAGGGGCTGATATAATCATGGCATTTGATGAATGTCCCCCGGGGCAGAGTGAATACGGTTACGCGAAAAATTCATTGGAATTGACCCAGCGTTGGTTGGAACGATGCGTGAATCGACTTGATTCCACGGAGCCGTTGTACGGTTATCACCAGTCGCTTTTTCCGATTGTGCAAGGATGTACTTTCCGGGATTTGCGGGAAAAGGCGGCGGAACACGCTGTTGCTCTTGATCGAGAGGGATATGCAATCGGGGGATTGGCTGTTGGGGAAGAGGCTGAGGTCATGTACGAGATGATTCAAGTAGTAAACCGGATTTTGCCGCAGGATAAGCCCCGTTACCTGATGGGTGTCGGGACCCCGGAGAATATTTTGGAGGCAATCTCTTTAGGTGTGGATATGTTTGATTGCGTGATGCCGACCCGAAACGGGAGAAATGGTATGCTGTTTACCACGGAGGGCGTGATCAATATAAAGAACAAGAAGTGGGAGAAGGATTTCAGTCGTATTGATCCGGCCGGGTTGAGTTTTGTTGATGATGATTACTCGAAAGCGTATTTGCGCCATTTAATCAAGGCAGATGAAATTTTAGGGCTACAAATTTGCTCGATCCATAATTTGTCGTTTTATTTGTGGTTAGTACGTGAAGCTCGTAAACATATACTGGAAGGAGATTTCGTGACGTGGAAGGAGAGTACGATAAAGAAAGTTACAAGAAGATTATAGTGCTGAGAAGCAACTAGCGTAAAATGAAAAAATTAGACTTATATATTATCCGGAAGTTCCTAGGTACCTTTTTCTTTTCGATGGTACTGATCTTGAGTATTGTCGTGGTTTTCGACCTTTCGGAGAGACTGGAGAAATTTATCGAAAACGAGGCTCCCGTGAAGGCGATCATATTTGATTATTACCTGAATTTCGTGCCTTATTTTGCGAACGTGTTTTCCTCTTTGTTTACTTTTATTTCTGTTATTTTCTTCACGTCAAAGATGGCTTATAATAGTGAGATTATCGCTATTTTAAGTACGGGTATCAGTTTCCGGAGAATGGTCCGGCCATACATGATCTCGGCCGGGGTGATTGCCTGTTTGTCACTTCTTTTGAGTGCTTTTATTATTCCGAATGCCAACAAGAAGCGGATCGAGTTCTCCGAGCAATATATTTGGAAAAAGTATAGTAACAAGGAAGAGAATATTCACCGGCAGATTGCACCGGGTGTTTTTATTTATATGTCGAGTTTTAACGTGTATTCTAGTCGGGGTAATGATTTTACCTACGAGGTATTTCGGGAGGATACGTTGGTTAGTAAATTGACGGCAAAATCTATTTCATGGAATAAGGAACTTGAGAAGTGGCGGATTAACAACTGGACGCTACGGGAATTTGACGGGATCAAGGAGACTTACACGACGGGACAAACTATTGATACGCTATTAAATTTTAGTGCGGCGGAATTCTCCGAGGATCCCAAGAAAATCAAGGAGCGCTTGACATTGCCAGAGCTGGATGAATACATCGCCCGGCAAAAATTGCGGGGAAGTAGTAACGTGGTTGAGTTCCAGATCGAGAAGTACAAGATGTTTTCGGGCGCTTTCGCTACATTCATATTGACGTTAATTGGGGTATGTATCGCTTCCCGTAAGATTCGGGGGGGAATGGGGTTCCATTTGGGATTAGGATTGTTAATCAGTTTCTCGTACATATTATTTATGCAATTTTCCACGGTTTTTGCAACCAATGGAGGCATGAGTCCGTTATTAGCGGTATGGATACCGAATATGTTATTTGCTGTGGTGGCGTTATTTGTATACCGGGCGGCACCGAAATAATTGAAAGTTGAAAATGTAGAATTAAAAATGAATAATTAAGAAGGTATGAAAAATGAGTGCATATCTTCAATCAATAGAATAGGCCGATGAGGGCTATAAGCAAGAATCATAAATTTAAAATCAAAAATTTATACGTAAGTATATGAATAGGGAGACTAAAAGACCTAGAATTACAAGGCCGATCGAGAATCGTGATGAGAATCGTCGGAGCAGAACACCGCGTTTCGAAAACCGTGAAGGTGGAGAAAGCGAAACAAGAAGACCTAACCGTTTCAACACGGACAGACCGAGACGGGAACAAGGACACGGGTATATCCGTGATTTGAACAAAGAACGGGAGAGAGAGCGTAACGAGGGTACGGGAGATCGAGATAACGGGAATCGTTATTACCGGGATTCAGACAGAAATCGTGAAAGAGGGGATCGGGAGAATAATCGTTACGAGAATCGGGATAATAGAAGATCATACGAGAGAGGTAACAGGGATAACAATCGTTTTTCCGATCGTGGAGAGCGTCGTGAAAGGCGGCCTCAAGATCGGGATGAAAATGCAGAAAGAAGAGATAATCGTTATCAAAACAGGGATCGTAATGATCGACGAGAGGAAGGACGTCGGGAAAGAGGTTCCCGTGAGGAAGGAGGACGTGGAGAAGGGTATCGTGGCGATCGTCGGGATCGCAGAGAGGGGGATGATCGTCGGGATCGTTATTCTGATCGTCCGGCGAGAAAAGTGTTTACCCGTCGGGCAGATGGGGATGGCGCTCCCAAAAGTGTGTATAGTAAGAAAAAACAAATTGAATATCGCAAGAAGAACGAGGGGCAGGAGACAGAATTACGCTTGAACCGTTATATCGCTAAAGGCGGAGTGTGTTCACGTCGTGATGCTGATGTGTTGATTGCAGCCGGTCGGGTGAAAGTAAACGGGGAGGTCGTGCAACAAGTCGGGGTAAAAGTAAAGCGTACGGATCGAGTGGAGGTTGATGATCAAGTGATTACTCCCGAACGTAAAGTATACTTGGTGTTGAATAAGCCGAAAGATTACGTGACGACCGTGGAAGATCCTTTGGAACGTAGAACCGTGATGACATTGATCGAGGGAGCTTGTAAAGAGCGCGTGTACCCGATCGGACGGCTTGACCGCCAGACCACGGGAGTGTTGCTTTTCACGAATGATGGCGATTTGGCCAAGAAATTGACTCACCCGAAGTATAACCAGAAAAAGATATACCACGTGTTCTTGGACAAGGTGGTTCAAACGGGCGACTTGGAGGCTATCCGTAAGGGGATCGACTTGGAGGATGGTTTTATCCAAGCGGATGACGTGAGAGTGGCGGAAGATGATCGTACACAGGTGGGGATTGAAATTCATTCCGGTAGAAATCGTATCGTCCGGAGGATTTTCGAGCATTTGGGTTACCAGATTCTTCGTTTGGACCGTGTCTTTTTTGCCGGGATCACGAAGAAAAATTTACCCCGGGGCCACTGGCGTTTCCTGACTGAAGATGAGGTTAATATTTTGAAGGCCTACTAAAAAAATTTTTTTTTTAATATTATTACTATTACCTTTGCGGGTGTCCACCTTTTAGGAGGTTTATCCCGTGAAGGTTTTATTTTTATATTAAAAAATTATGGTTGCATTTATCACAAATGGTCTGAATAGAATGAGGACGTTGCGTTCATTCTCATACACTCCTCGATGGATTGTATTTTTGATTGACGTGGCTCTCGCTATTATGGCAGTTAGCGTTGCTTATCTGATTTGGGTCAATTTCCAGATTGACCGGATGAGATTGGATTTTGTCTTGACCGGGGCTCTCGTTATCGTGGGTGTCCGGGTGATCAGTTTCCTGTTGGGGCATACTTATTCCGGAATAGTACGTTTCACGGGAACGGAGGATGCTTTGCGCATCTACTACGTGTTGACGGCAGGGGAGATTGCCCTTCTTTTGGGGAGTGGTGTGTTTTTCTTGTTGTATGATTATCTTTTTATACCGGTTTCCGTTTTACTCACGGAGTACGTTCTTCTGACCAGTTTGATGGTTATGAGCCGGGTGATCGTGAAGAAAGTCTTCGCGCAGTATATCGGTGCGGAGCGTACTAAAAAGAATGTAATTATATGTGGTAGCGATGAATACGGTATCATGGCGAAGCATGCCATGGATAACGTGGAGGATGCCACGTATAATATTCTTGCTTTTGTTGATGTGAATGATCGGAAAGCGGGAAAGATTATCGAGGGGGTCAAGATTTACAAGATGTCGTCTTTACCCGGTTTGTTGAAACGTAACCGGGTGGACAAGGTGGTTATCGCCAAAAAGATGATTTCCCCTGATAAAAAGCGGGAAATTGTCGAGATCTGCTTGGCCGCAGATGTGAATGTACTCGAAGTGCCTCGTTTTGAAAGTTGGATTAACGGGGAGTTAAGTATGCGGCATATCCGGAATATCAAGATCGAAGATTTGCTGGAGAGGGACGTGATTCACATGGAGGAGACCAATCTTCGGAAACAATTATTGAATAAAGTGGTTTTGGTGACCGGGGCGGCTGGTTCTATCGGGAGTGAAATCGTGCGGCAGTTGACGCATTTTAATCCTTCTTTGATCGTTTTGTTTGATCAGGCCGAATCTCCGCTTTATGATATTGAGCTGGAACTGAAAGAAGAGTGTGGTTTCACGGATTATAAAATCGAGATCGGGGATGTACGTGATGCGAGCCGGGTGGAAGGAATCTTTAAAACATATCATCCCAATATCGTGTATCATGCGGCTGCTTATAAGCACGTTCCCATGATGGAAAAACACCCGATTGAAGGTGTGAAAACTAATATTTTCGGAACGAAAAATGTTGCCGATTGTGCTGTGAAATATGATTGCCAGCGTTTCGTGATGATCTCTACCGATAAAGCGGTGAACCCGACGAATGTTATGGGTGCAAGTAAGCGTATAGCGGAAATTTACACGCAATCATTGAATCGCATCGCAAATACTCGTTTTATTACTACTCGTTTTGGGAACGTTTTGGGATCGAATGGTTCAGTGATCCCTCGTTTCAAGAAACAGATAGAGGCGGGTGGTCCGATAACGGTTACTCACCCGGAAATAACTCGTTTTTTCATGACTATTCCCGAGGCATGTCAGCTCGTTTTGCAAGCGGGGGCGTTGGGAAATGGCGGTGAAATATTTGTTTTTGACATGGGTAAGAGCGTTAAGATTGTCGATCTGGCTCGTAAAATGATTAAACTTTCCGGTTATGAAGTTGGGAAAGATATTCATATCGTCTTTACCGGTTTGAGACCGGGAGAGAAATTGTACGAGGAGGTGCTTAACGTGAAGGAGACAACTTTGCCGACCGTGCATGAACGAATAAAGATTGCCAAAGTACGTGAATATAATTATAGTGAAGTTACGGATGCGATAAAGGCTCTTGATATAGCTTTGCAGACAAAAGATAATTTTGCCGTGGTGAAACAAATGAAATGTATTGTTCCTGAGTTTAAATCGAAAAATTCAACCTATGAATCTATTGATTTCCAGATGGAAGAGGAAGGTGTAGAACATCATATGGAAGAAGTTTTAAATAAAATTCAGGTAGCCGAAAATTTAGAAGTCAGAGAGTAATGGAGAAGACGAATTGGTATGCAGTTTTCACTGCTTCTCGGGCGGAAAAACGTGTGAAGGAGCGTTTGGAACAAGCAGGAATCGAGAATTATTTACCTGTGCGAGAGGTCGAGTTTGTGAGGGATGGATTGGTGAAAAGGTTGGAAGTTCCTGTGATTACGGGGTGTATTTTTGTCCGTGTTTCTGAAATAAATTTACCTTCCGTGTTATCAATTGGGGGCGTGATTGCGTTGTTAAAAGAGAAACAGGGCCCGGTTGTGATTTCGGACGAACAGTTGGATAGTTTCAGAATCTTGAATGAACGGGCAGAGACGCTTGAAATCGTGGATACGGGAGGGGCAGTAGGAACTACTATGCGTGTGATGCAAGGTGAATTAGCCGGGGTACGGGGTGAGTTGATCGAGATAGCCGGTGGACATCAGGTTGTGGTTCGTATTCCGTATTTGATAGAATGTGTGGCAAGGGTAAAAGTGTGATTACTTATCCTGTAGAATATAAGAAAAGTGTATTTTTAACATGACTCATTCGTTGGAAAAGTGTATATTTATATTCATGTAAACCAAGGAAAATGATATTATGTTTTTTGAACCGGGAACAAAGATTGTGGGCGGGTTGTGATATATAGCTATGTTTAAATCATCGTGATTCTTACCATTTTTTTTTGCGGGAGCGAGATGTCTCCTTTGGCGTAGAGCTAGACTTATACTGAAAACCTGTCGAGAAGCTAAGGAAATCCTAGGGAAATAATCCCCCTTATTCGAAGCTCATTCGAAGATTATTCGTGGCTCATACATTACGGGATGTATAAGCTTTGAGTAAGTATCAAATGATCTCTGAATATGTGGGATTATTTGGGTTGTATTACTTCTTAATTTGGGGGGAATTAAAGTATCTTGTAGGAGTCAAAATGATCCCTAATAAATTTAGACTGAAACAGAAGTCTTGTTTACTTTTTTTCGCAAAAAGAAAGTGTATATTGTATGACGTAGGCGTTTTCCTATTAAACGGATGATACTTTTTAGTATTAAATTAGCTCCGAATTCTACAATATTAATTCGTTTGGAATGATACATGAACTTCAACAATTTACTTTCTGACACAACATATTTCAATCCGCCTCGCCTTTCCAGCATTGTATAACCTCCTCTTGCCCATAATAATGATTCACCAATATTGGCGAAACAATAATTAGCATTAGCTAATCTGTTCCAGAGATAGTAATCTTCTAGTAGATAAAATGGTTGATAACCACCAACTGCAAGTATATCTTTTTTTCTGAACATTACTGTCATATGGTTAAATGGATTCCTCCATTTCATAAATATTTTTAGTTGCTTATCTTCTTGAGGTAATTCTCTTATTGCTTCGATTTTCTCCTTACAATCTGAAAATTCTTCGATCCAACTCCCAACAATAGTTATTTCTTGGTGTTCTTTTAGAAAAGCTATTTGTTTTTCAAAACGATATGGTTTACATATGTCATCGCTGTCCATACGTGCTACTAGATCGAAGGAACAAGCATTTAGTCCGATACGTAAAGCTTCACCTAATCCTTGATTCTTTTCTAAAGTAATAATTTTTAATTGTTCATTTTTACTAGAAAAATCAGCAATCACTTGCTCTAATTCTTCAGTTAGAGGACCATCTTTCACTAATACGACTTCATTTGGAATTAGACTTTGTTCAAATACACTACGTAGAGCTTCTTTGAAAAAAAGTGGTTGTTCTTTCTTGTAGACAGCCATTAATACTGAAAAATAGTTTTCCTTATTTACCTGTAATTCCTGCATAAATTCCTTTTAATATTTGCTTCATGTAACTGATACGCGGGGATACGCATAAAGGATAATAAAAAAACTTTATACTATATTTGAATCCATTTGAAACTTTCCAATATAAAGGTACATAGCTTCGATGAACCAATCGGAAATAATTTCGAAATTGATAAAAAGTGCGGAAAGGAGTGGGTATTGCCACTTTTCTAAATATGAACGGACGGTCTCCTTCTCCTACTTGATGGCTCAATTGTACGCTTTCTGAAATGAAAAAACGCCATCCTCCAATTTTTTTAGCTCTCCAGCACCATTCATGATCAACGCCATCAATAAATAAACTTGATTCCATTCCTCCAACTTGTTTGAAATGAGATATTGGAATCAATGACGCAGAACTGATAATTTCTCCAACTTCCGTAATTTGGGGTAGAATTAATTTTCCTTTTTTTACTGCACCTACATACGGTTTTCCTTCTTCTCGATTAAAAGGACGTGGGCCGATACCTCCAATTGCGATTCCTATTTCTTTTAATCGATTATAATCGGCTAGAAGGGTGAAAACTAAATTCTTTGGTGCTAAGCTATCCTGATCCATGAATAACACAAAATCAAATCTTTTCTTTTGGAAATAAATAATTCCTCGGTTTTGGGCTTCGGCAATTCCTAAATTTTTGTTGAAACCATGATAGTATGTATTGGGATATAAATCAAGTAATGTCTTCATAAAATCCGGCATATTCGCAGAATTATCCCCCAAAAAAATTTCATCCACTTGTCCATTCAACGCATTTAGAGAAGTTGTTAATAACTCCCGTTGAGGATTATACATTATAAGTACACACCCTATTTTCATTTTCAAATATTTTATTTGCCATTACTAAAGTCAATATCACAATCACTTGATTCGTATCTAGAATATAAGGATTCGTAAATGCATAAAGAATATAGCATAAATAAACGAATAGTAATCTAGGATCTCGAATTTTCGTGTAAGCAAAAAATAAATTCAATAATATAAAACTAATGAAATTTATAATTCCTAGTTGATTAAAGAAATAAACCGTTTGTAATTCAAAATAAATATTTCCCGTGTAATCCCGATAATTTGTTTTTTCTGAAACCGTGTTTCCTAGTCCTTTCCCCAACCAAATTGTCGTGTTTTCTTGTCTCATATCCCGTAATAAAACTTCTACTTGATCTTGTCTTGTACCCATAGAATCTACTTTTTTAGACATAACATTTTCAACGAAAATTAATCCAGGGATAAAAAACAATACAATTAAAAAAGATAATGCCAAAATTTTTACTTGTAATTGCCGGAAAGATTCGTTTTGTAAGAAAAAGAGCATAAAATGGAAAAAAAATAAACTGATTAGATAAGCAAAATTTCCAGCAAACACGATTGCCAATAAATAGATACATCTAAAGAAAGATTTGCGTTTTTGAGGAAATATCGGTACAAAGTATGATAACATGTATACGAAAGGTAACAAAGCATTTCCTTTTACCGGTATGTTATAAAAATGCCCTGTGAATGTATAAACATCTCCCCAACCTTGATCGATAAAGTAATGTCGTAAGGGTTCGTAGGTTTTTAAATTGAAAAAAAGTAAAAGGATAAATTCCAATCCAATTAGAAATATACATTGTAACAATGTAAGGGCGAATAATAGCTTGATCATTCGAGAAGGTAAAATGATAAAATAGGCTGTTAGTAAGAAAAAAATAATCAAGGCAAAGCGAGCAACGAGTGTTACTTCATTACCCTGTAACAAAGCGTAAAATACTAGAAAAAGACACCAACAGAGGATAGGCAAAAATGTGCGATAAAATCCGGTTGCATCATAACGTATATTTAATATAACAATGCCTAGTAAAGCTAAATTACCCAATATACTATATGATACAAAAGGAACTTGACGAGTGATGATAAAAATTAATACCCCCCATAGTATCATCGATAGTGTGTTCTTCAATTTGTTTTTTCTTTCTTTGCTCATCTTAACCCTTATAACAAAATGCAATCATTCTCAATAAAGCTTGTCCTACTCCTACAACAAAAAATAAACACCATCCTACAAGTAAATAGAATGTGGGAAATTCTGTGAGATATTCTAATAAAAATACAAATGGAAATAATAAAATGAAATTCGGATATTGATACATTTGTCGGAAAATGTATCGAAGCACAGAAGGGTTGTCAACACTTTCAGTTCCTGTTTCTTTTCGATGATAAGCTTGGAAGGTTAACAACGCTCTATGTTGAAATTCCATAGAAATAAATACAATGAAAATGAACGCTAATGACCACTCATGATATTTATCGAGTTGCCAATAGGAATACCAAAGTGCCAAATTCATTAACGGGTGGCAAGTTAAATGTGCCCAATAATCCATATCTCGTCCGTATGTTGAGAATTGTTTTGTGATTCTAGCTACCTCTCCATCACTACAATCCATTATATACCATAAATAATAACAAATGATTCCTAAAACTTTAAATTCCCAATTAGGTAAGGCAAAAAATAGAGATCCCACGATTCCAAAGAAAATCATGAATAACGTGATAGTGTTTGGTCTTAATTGCCACTTTACGAATTTTGTAGAAAAAAAAGGAGAGAGTGGCATGCAAAGCCAATCTGCTACAGATCTGGAGTTCCACCTTCCCATGGGAGAATAAGTTCGTATCTCTTTATAACTTAAGTTCATTTTATTGTTTTTTTATTATACTTTGACCGTAAAGTTTATATTTATATCCACCCCAAGCTCTAATGAATAATAATGATGTTTCTGTTATTACCACGATCCAAGCTACATTATAAATAGATATCCATCCGCAAGCCCATAAACAAACTATTATTACGATGTGCATTAATGAAACTCCAACCAATGAATAGTTTGTAAAATTAGGGTGTCCCAATGCAGCCAAAAAAGGATATCCTAGTAGTGTATTGGGTAAAGCAACTAAACAAGCGAAGAGGAAAATATGCATTACCTTCACACTAGATTCATCTACATCCCGAAATAATATATGCATAATATCCGATATGCCTAGTGCAACGATCACTATTAAGCAAATGTTGGCTAAATTTGACCAAATGAAAATCTTCTTGAAAAGAGTAATTCGTTTGTTTTTTGTCATGTAAGGAAATATTGCAGCTACTAAAGGTTGGTAAATCCCTGTTAGTGCTTGGTAAACTTTATCAGCTAAAGAGTAGTAACCGACAATCGTGTTGCCTAAAACTAATCCTAGAATAAAGGTGTTGGTATTTGTAAACATAGAAACTGAAATTCGCGAAAGGAAATAGTTGGCACTATCTTTTGTTACGATTACAATATCCTGTATTTTGGGGAAAAAGAAATTTACCCCGAATCGTTTTCTCATTAAATAAAGGCAAATGATTCCACTCCCAATGCTTCCTATACTATAACAGAGCGGGATGTAAAAATAGTCTACACTATCTTTTACCACGAAGAATAGGGGCGTCAAACTCAGAATTTTTGTTATGACTGTCATTATTGTAATGAATCTCATTTGCTCCATCCCTTGAAAAAACCAATAAGGGGACATGATATTTCCGATTACTTGCCCAAAAAATAGCAAGAAAAACACTTTTTCTTGTCTCAAAGAAGGAATTAGAAATAAACAAATCAATAGAACGGCAAAAGAGATGATACAAATGCCTATTCGAGAAAACGTTGCACTATTGACATAAGTATCAATGGCCTCTTTTTGGTCTCTGTTTTCGGCGATATAACGAGTTCCCGATAATCCAAAACCAAAATCTGTTACAATTAGGAAATATTGTATAAACGAGATAGCAAAATTTACCAGCCCATAACGTTCCACTCCTAGATGATTGTAAAGATAAGGTATTGTAATTAACGGCAAAAGATAATTTATCCCCTGCAAAATAGTCAATGAGAGAAAATTCTCGATTAACGGATTTCCTATCAGTCGCTTATTTAACATCCTTTTCTTGATCCTCTTTAATTGAAAAATGATGCATTAGAAATTTACTTCGAGTTATTTCTGCTATATAAGGCAACGTAATCACTAATACCATTCCGAGGAATAGTCCGAGTGCAATGAAAGCGGTTATAATAATACTTTGTTTAGTATTTGATGCTTGATAAGGTACGTAAATTTCTTCTAACATAGTAAATACCGGAGTGGTATCTTGTTTTTTTAATTTTAATCTTTCTAGCCTTTGACTTAAATTTTGATAATTACTATAAAGTTGTTGATATTCAGCTAAAAGGATGCTTTGGGCTATATCTATATTTTGAGTAGGAAGGGTATGTTTTGTTGTTTGCAATTTTGTCATTTCCTTTCGTTTGGTGTCTAGTTCTTGTATGGCAATTTCTTGTTGTTGTTTTAAAAATGACCATTGTTCTTCAATTTTTACAGAACGATAATTCGTTACTTCTTCTTTCAACAATGATAGTATATTCTGAGCTAGACGAGCCGTAATTAAGGGGTCTTCTGTGGTTACGTTTAATAAAGCGTTATTCTCTCCAATCCATAAAGTAACTCCTTTTTGTAATATATCCGTGGCCTGTTGCTCGCTTCGTGATAATATAATTAAAGAAGTATCCTTCCCCATATTTTTGTTTACAATACCTTCCCCGTTTGCCATTCGAAGTGTAGCAGGTAAATCTATAGTGTATTTCCTTATCCATGATCCTAGATGAAAAGGACGATACTTATCAGAACTTAAATATTCGACCAAACTGATCTTTTCCCCGTTGTCACTTTCATAAACAGGCATATATATAATCTTTTTTCGAAAAGAAATATTTTCCACAATTTGTGGATACAAGCTTGCGTTCAACACTTCATTTATGTCGTAAATATTGGGACCTTCTTTTTGTAAATAAGCATCCAATATTTCTTGACCAGAGTTTGTTCGTGTTTTTTGGGGAATAAAAGTGGAAATGGAAGTATATTGTTTAGGCCTCAATAATACTACCACTATGCCAAGACACAAACATATAAACGTGGTTTTAAAAATAAATTTTTTTCTTTTCCACAATAATCGGATCAAATCCGTTACATCAAATTCTTGCATAAAACATTTTTAAAAGGTTAACTAACTTATTAATGATGTTCTATTCATAAAATAGTTGCGTTAACCTGTGATTATTTTTATTCTGAGAGTGTAAATCGGATACTCTCTATTTTTTCTTAGCGCAAAATTACTCTTTGTGTTTTTCAACTCATAACTGTTTGAAATAATAAATTATATAATGTTACATTTGTCTATATTTTTTTTGAAGTTCTTTTAGGGCATTAGCTAAAGTGTTATTATCCTTTGTGTCCCGAATTGCAATACGTATATAATTGGAAGAATTAAAGGCTGATTTGGTACTACAATCCTTGATTAATATGTTGTAGTGTTTCAATAGTAATCTGGTTAATTCTTTTGATGTATATTTTTTTACAATTTCGCATAAAAAGTAATTCGCTTGCGATGGGATGACACGTAAAAAATCTATTTGTTGCAATTCAGATAGAAAACGTCTCCTTTCGGTGGTAAATTTTGAACAAGCGTTTGAATAGTCTTGTTCGTATTTGCCGAAAATTTGCATATAAAATTCTGCAAATGAGTTGATATTCCAAATGGAAATATCTTTTTTCATCCATGCAATTAATACCTTATCACTAGATGCCAGTATGCCTAATCTGAGTCCGGGCACCCCAAATGATTTTGAAATGCTTTTTATGACAACTAAATGGCTATGGTCGTTTAATGTATTATTATGCAATAATGAATTGTTGGGATAACCTTCGGAAAAATCAACAAAAGATTCGTCTACTATAAATCGGATATTCTTTTTCTTTGTCCATTCAGCTAGTTCTAACACTTCTTCTGTTGGAATAAAATTGCCGGAAGGGTTGTCCGGATTTATTAATAATAGAGTCTGGATATCTTTTTCTGCAAAATAACCCATAATGTCTTTTGCTGTATAGGAAAAATTACGATTTCCTGGAATATAGGTAACAAGTTCTTCTTGTTTTTTCCGGTTGGGATATTCTTCGAACGTGGGGAATATAACTCCAATTTTCCCATCTAATTTCTCCATTAGACTTTTTATTAATTCTGCGGCTCCATTCCCGATACATATGTAATCACTTTTTATACCAAAGTATTTTCCGGCGAGTAAGGAGTTTATCTTCATCCCAGAAGGATACTCGGTCAATAATATGTCAAAATTGGCCTTTAATTCTTCTATCATCTTTTTGGGTGGGAAATATGGATTCACTAAATAACAAAAGTCCAGTAATGATGGAAATCTCCAATATCCACCGTATCTAGATTGATATTTTATTAGTTGATCTTCATCGCAAGCGAAAATTGTTTCTGCAATGTCTAAATCTTGGATGTCGTCAATTTCATACCATTTTTCCCCGTTTAATGGCAATGCTTTTAAATGTGTGTCATCTAAACGTGAGATAACTTTTAGGACTTGTTCGTAATATTCATTGTGCCCTAAAGCTTTGCAATAGGCGTCTAGAAAAGGAACATATTTGTGTTTTGAGAATTTTTTGCTGAATTTGTAGATATTGACGGTTTTATAGTAATTGTGTACATCTGAATATTTAAATGCTTTTTTTGAGACAAAATTTTCAATATTATTCTCTTCATCCAACGTGACCATTGTGCCATCCATCCAAGATTCGTATTTGTCGACCAATGCGATATCGGGATATGGGTTATCAATTATTTTTTTGAAAAGTGAATCATCAAATATTAAATCAGATTCAATTAAAAGAGAGTCATCTTCCTGTAGTGATTCTTTGGCCAATGCGAGTGAATATATATTGTTGGTCTTGTCGTATATGGGGTTGAAGATATATTCTATTTTTGTGTTTAAATAATTATCTCCTAAATAGGTACGTAATTTTTCCCCTTGATACCCGATGACGATGATGATTTTTTTTAAGCTTAATTCGGAGAGTTGGGTTATTAAGCGATCGATTAAAGTTACGCCATTAACTTTAACCATGCATTTCGTGTTATTTTGGGTTAGTTCGCCAAGTCTTTTTCCCATTCCTGCTGCTAGAATAATTGCTTGCATATATTTTATTTTGAATGGACAAATATACGAAGATTTTGTATGCAGAAGAATAGATATCTTTAATTGCTACATTATTCATGAGGAGAAGATGGTAATTTGTGTGTTGGATCTGTTAAGAAGTTGTTAAAAACAAAAAAACATCATTTTGTGACGCAACCTTTGATGTACTTTTGCATCTTGATTAAAAACAACACACACAACACTATTATTAATTATATGAGAATGAATAAAACATCTGAGGTCTATACGACGTAAAAGGGGAGCAAGATAAGAGGAGAGAGCGTATCCTGTTTATAAACACGCTAATATGAGATAGATAATGATGCTCATGTATGTGGGCAAGTTGGAGGTTTATGCCGTTTTAAATGGATCAAGGAATGAAAAAAATATTGATTATTGGAGGAGATAGTTTTATTGCCGGGCAATTTATAAGGAAATATGTATCAACGGATTCAATCACGTGTTACAGTCGCAGACCGACCGGGTACGAGAAAGAGATTGTTGTGAAAGCATTTCGAGATATGCCCGTTGACGCATTTTCAGGGTTTGATGCGGTAATAAATTTTGCAGCTATCGTACATCGTCCGGAAGTGAAAGACCAAGAACTTTATGATGATGTGAATTATCGGATGGCTTGTTTATTAGCTCAAAAAGCAAAACAAGCTGGAGTAGGCCAGTTTGTGCAGATGAGTACGATAGCCGTGTTTGGTAGTGCCAGTCGAATTTCTGAGACAACACCGGAAAGACCACAGACTTATTACGGAAGTTCTAAGCTTAAAGCAGATAAAGAGTTAATGGCAATGAGCGACCGGGAGTTTAAGGCTGCGATTATTCGTCCGCCGATGGCATACGGGGGTGGAATGGCTCCGGGTAATATGTTGCGTTTGATTCGTTTGGTAAATAAGCATATTCCGCTGCCTTTCGGTTCTGCCCGGAATAGTCGTGATTTTATTAATGTAAAAAATTTGGTTGAGTTTATTCATTTAGCCGTGGAGAAAGAGGTTGAGGGTGTGTTCTATCCGACGGATAAAGTTCCTTATTCTACGCGTAACGTGGTCGAGGAAATTTCTCGTCAATTGGGAGTACACACGGTAAATTTACCTTCTCCTTCTATATTCTTGAAACTGGTAGAGAAGGTTCGTCCTGATCTTTATCAGAAACTTTGGGGAGATGTGGTTATTGATCGTCAGTTAGCATTAAGTGCTATCGGTTACGAGCCTCGTTATACTTTGGAGGATGGGATTCGAGAGATGGTTGAATCGTTTAAGCAACAGAAATGATAAATTGGATCTATGGATTTGTTCTCCTGCTCCTTTTCGTGCTGGAGAACATTTATTTTAAGATTGCCAAGAGGTATAATATTTTGGATGTTCCTAATGCAAGGAGTTCTCATCATACAATTACCCTACGAGGAGGTGGGGTGATTTTTTATTTAGGGGTACTTGTACATGGATTGATTTTTGATTTTTTTGCACCTTGTTTTTTATGCGGATTGACGTTGGTGGCTTTGGTGAGTTTTATTGATGATATGCACCCGCTTTCTGCAAAGGTTCGTCTTTTGATCCAGACCTTTTCTTTATTATTGCTGCTGTTGCAGTTAGGAGTCCACGAGGTCTCGTGGGGATACGTGGTTGTGGCTTTATTTGTTGGGTTAGCCATACTCAATATATATAATTTCATGGATGGTATTAACGGCATTACCGGAGGATATAGTTTGGTTGCCATGTTGGCGTTATGGGGAATCAATGCGTTTGTTTTCCCGATAGCGCCGGCGGGGTTTATTCCCGTGGTGATACTATCATTGCTGGTATTTAATTTTTATAATTTCCGTTCTCGTGCCAAATGTTTTTCCGGGGATGTAGGAGCCATATCAATGGCTTTTATTATACTTTTTTTGTTGGGTGGATTTATAATGCATACCGGACACGTGTCTGCATTAGTGTTTTTGGCAGTTTATGGGGTGGATGGGGTGCTGACGATTATCCATCGTATCTTGTTGAAAGAGAACATCGGACAACCACACCGGAAACATTTATACCAGTTGTTAGCTAACGAGGGAAAGTTTGCTCATTTGCCTGTTTCTTTGATCTACATGGGGGTACAGGCTGTTGTTAATTTGGGGTATTTGTTGGTGTTGGTATATGTTCCCGAGTATACATTGATTTATTTTATTATTTCTATGGTGGTGCTGGTGGCTGTTTATTTGCCTTTGAGATGTAAATTTTATGCGTTACGAGAGCAAGTATGAGATTTGAAGAAACGTTATAGACTGAAAACTATAATAAAATTCGATTTTCGATTTTCGATTTTCAATTAATGCTGTATCTTTGTGGCCGATCCGGCATATAGGTTTATCAGGATTGATTTGTGAATCAAGAAAGATGAACCTGTGGGATGGTTGCATAAAAAACATTCAAAAAAAGTAATATGAGATTTTTAATTTTTATTGTACTTATGCTTGGCGTCACGGGAATTGCTTGTGCGCAGATGACCGATGCGCAAGTTATTGAAGCCGTGAAGTCCGCACAGGCTCAAGGAAAAAGTCAAGACGAGATTATTTTGATGTTATCGCAAAAAGGCGTCACGAAAGAGCAGGTGTTGAGAATTAAGGAGAATTACGAGAGAGAAAATGCAGGAAAGCAGGGAGGTTTGGCTCAAGAGAATAGAGAGCGTATTGAAACTATCTCGTTAGAGAATCGGGATGTGGTGTTGGTTACAGAAGGGGATAAGAATAGTATTTTCGGGCGGAATTTGTTTAGTAATAAAAATTTAACTTTTGAACCGAGTTTGAATATTCCTACACCGGAGAATTATGTGTTGGGGCCAGGAGACGAGGTTATCATTGATATATGGGGAAATTCGGAAGCGACTGTTCGGCAGGTGATATCCCCGGAGGGGAGTATAAATGTATCGAATATAGGACCGATTTATTTGAATGGAAAACGGATTCAAGAGGCATCTTCTTATTTAAAAACGATGTTTAGTCGTATATATTCAGATTTAGCGTCAGAAAATCCATCAACATTTTTGAAAGTGTCGTTGGGACAAATTCGAAGTATTCAAGTGAACGTGATGGGGGAGATTGTCATGCCCGGGACCTATATGTTACCCTCTTTGGCAACGGTGTTTCACGCGTTGTACGCGGCAGGAGGTGTAAATAACGTGGGAACTTTGCGGGATGTCGTGTTGTATCGGAATGGAAAAGCCTTTAAGCACGTGGATGTTTATGATTATATCATGAATGGTAATAATAGTTTTGATATTACTTTGCAGGATGGTGATTTGATTAACGTGGGTACTTACGAGAAAATTGTCACTGTGGCTGGTAAAGTGAAACGTCCGATGCGTTACGAGATGAAGGGAGAGGAGAGTCTGAGTAAATTATTGGAGTATGCTGGGGGATTTACTAGTGATGCTTACAAGAAGAATGTGAATGTGAGCCGTAAGGGAGATTCCGAGTTTCAAATATATACTGTAGATAACGAAGATTTTGTTGATTTTACGTTGGCTGACGGTGATTCTGTTATGATTGATCCGATCATAAGTCGATACGAAAATCGCGTAACCGTGACAGGAGCGGTATATCGTCCCGGAAATTACGCGATAAATAATTCCATAAAGACAGTGAAGGATTTGATAAACGTGGTGGAAGGACCGCGGGAAGATGCCTTTTTAAATAGAACTATTTTATATCGAGAGAAAGAGGATTTAAGTCAAGAAATGCTTGCTGTTGATCTGGGAAAATTGTTAAGGGGTGAGATCGACGATATTCCATTGAAAAAGAATGACCGTTTGTATGTACCTTCAGCAACAGAATTGCGGGGAGATTACGTGATTGACATTCGGGGAGAGGTGAAGAATCCTCGAAAATATCCTTTCGTGGATAATATGACGTTGGAGGATGCAGTGTTACAAGCCGGTGGTTTGTTGGAGTCTGCCTCTATGGTACGGGTGGATGTTTCCCGAAGAATAAAGTCTCCTAATAGTACGGAGGAAGCTCCGGCTGAGGCTGAATTATTTACATTTGGTTTGAAGAATGGTTTGGTTGTGGAGGGAGATCCTGAATTTACACTTGAACCTTTTGATGAGATATATGTTCGTCGTTCCCCGGGATACCGTGAACAGCAGAACGTGACGGTGAATGGCGAGGTTCTTTACCCTGGTGTATACGCAAAGCGTTCATCCAATGATCGTCTTTCTGATATTGTAAAACGGGCTGGCGGGGTTACTTCCAAAGCCTACGTGAATGGGGCTCGTTTGTTGCGTCGGATGAATGCTGATGAATTGGCAAGAGTTAGTTCTGCTTTGCAGTTAGCTAAACATTCCAGTCGTGATTCTTTAGTGATAGATAGTATGTCTTTGGAAAAGGTTTATTACGTGGGAATCGATTTAAAAAAAGCATTGGAAAATCCGGGAGGTGAGGCAGACTTGGTACTTCGTGAAGGTGATGTATTGCACGTTTCTAATTACGTGAATACAGTTAAGATTAGTGGTGCGGTGATGCATCCTAATGCTGTAACTTATCACAAGAAAATGAAATATAAGGATTACGTGGAAAATGCCGGAGGGTATAGTGTTGATGCGAAAAAACGAAGGGCATATGTGCTTTATCCAAGCGGGACGCTTGCCGTATGCAAGGGAAATCGTACAAAGATAGAGCCGGGATGCGAGATTATTGTTCCGTTGAAATCCATGAACAAAAATCGGATGGGCTTACCGGAAATTTTGAGTTTGGCATCATCAACGACTTCGATAGCGGCAATGGTTACTGCAATTCTTAACAACACGAAATAGTATGGAACAGGAAGTAAAGCAGGCAAATCAGATGCCACAGGAGGAAGAAATTGATTTGGTCGAGGTGGTCCGGAAGTTGTGGAAAAACCGGAAACTGATACTGAAGATTACAGTCGTGTTTATGGTACTAGGGGTATTCGTGGCCCTGTTTAGTCCGAAAGAATATACTGCCGGATGTACGATGGTCCCTCAATCCGGGGATAAGAAAGTCGGTGGAAATTTGAGTGGACTGGCATCCATGGTCGGAATTAATTTAGGTGGGGCTTCTGGTGGAGAAGTTTTATCTCCGACAATTTATCCTAAAATTGTGGCAAGTATTCCTTTTAAGAAGGACTTGATGGCGACCCCGTTGAAGTTTGAAGAGTATGATCAACCGATCACGTTATTGGATTATTATACAAAGGATGAGTACCAGAAATTTAGTTTGGGAGGTACAATTGCGAAATACACGATTGGTTTACCGGGAGTGATTATAAATGCAATTCGGGGAGAAGATACAACGATGATTTCTGCGGGGCAGGGAAGTGCGATTCAGTCTCTTTCAAAGGACGAGAAGAAGATGTCGGAGATGTTGAATGATATGATTTCTTTGAACGTGAATGATAAAGACGGTTACGTGCAATTGTCTGCGTCCTTGGGAGAACCTTTGGCTGTAGCTCAGTTGGCTGAACGGGCTCAAGAGTTGTTACAGACGTATATTACGGATTTTAAAATCGAGAAGGTGAAGTCAAATTTGACTTTCGTGGAGCAACAATATGATGCTGCAAAAAAACGTTACGAGAAGATGCAGGATAGTTTGGCTCGTTTCAGAGATGCGAACAAGAGTTTTTCTTCTGCCGTGGCAAAGACTCAGGAGGAGGCTTTAACGAATGAGTATAATCTTGCTTATAGCGTGTATTCCGAGTTGGCAAAACAGATGGAACAGGCTAAGATTGCCGTGAATGAAACCACACCGATTTTGACGATCGTGGAACCGGTTGTAGTTCCGATTGAACGTTCTAAGCCTAAAAGGGGATTAATTTGCGTGTTGTTTACGTTCTTGGGAGGCTTTGCTGGAGTGGGTACGGTTTTGGCATTACCTTTTGTGGCTAATGTTTTTGGAAATGATAAATTGAAACGGTTTATAAAGGAATAAGTTTGTAACCGGGGATCCGGTTTTCATATTACTGGAGGTGTGTCAAAATGTATTGGCATACCTCTTTTTGTGAGAAGTTTTTTACCTTTGCGGTACGTGGGGATCGGGACGTGTGATAAAATATTTGATAGTCTTTGAAAATGATTGATTTTGAACAGTTAGCACGAAATATGGAGGGAGAAGTGATGACGGATTCTCTTCATCAAATGATTTATGCGACAGACGCATCGGCTTATCGGGAGATACCGTTGGCTGTTGTATATCCTCGGGATGCCTCGGACGTGAAGGAATGTATCAAGTTTGCCAGAAAAAATGGGATTACATTGATTCCCCGTGCCGCGGGAACTTCTTTAGCGGGGCAGGTGGTAGGGAATGGGGTGGTCGTTGATGTGTCTCGGTATATGAATCACGTGCTGGAGATAAATGAAAAAGAGCATTGGGTTCGGGTTGAACCGGGGGTAGTGCTGGATGAATTGAATATGCGGGTAAAGTCGTTGGGATTGTTCTTTGGGCCGGAGACTTCTACTTCTAATCGTTGTTGTTTGGGAGGAATGGTGGGAAATAATTCGTGCGGTTCTCATTCTTTGGTGTACGGGAGTACCCGGGATCATCTTTTGGAGGCAAAAGTTATTTTGAGTGACGGGGAGGAGGCTTGGTTGAAGGGAATGAATAAAGATGAGGTGAGGGATAAAATGACGGAAGACACGTTGGAGGGAAAGATATACAGGTGTTCTGTGGAGATGTTGGAAAATAATAGAGAGGAGATTATTCAACATTTTCCGGACCCGGCTTTGCGGAGAAGAAATTCTGGGTATGCCATTGATCAATTGTTGTACTCGGATTACTTTGATGTTGTTTATGAGGAAAAGTTTAATTTGTGCAAGTTATTAGCCGGATCAGAAGGAACTCTGGCATTTGTGACCGAGTTGAAATTGAATCTTGTCCCGTTACCACCCAAAGAAAAGGCGGTAATTTGTGTACATTGCAGGACATTAGAGGAGGCGTTTGAGGGGAATCTGGTCGCATTGAAACACCACCCGGTGGCTATCGAGTTAATGGATCAGAATATATTAGAACTAAGTAAAGGAAATATAGAACAAAATAAGAACCGTTTTTTCGTTCAAGGTGATCCTGCTGCAATACTGATTGTTGAGTTGGCACAGAAAAGTAGGGAAGAGGTGGATCGGGTGGCAGACCAGGTCGAAGCAGATATGAAGATGCACGGGTATGGGTATCATTTCCCGCGAGTGTACGGGAGTGATATTAATCGGGTGTGGAGTTTACGGAAGGCGGGACTAGGGTTGTTGTCCGGAATGCCGGGGAATGCGAAGCCCGTGTCCGTGATTGAGGATACAGCCGTGGCTCCGGAACGGTTACCTGCTTACATGAAGGATTTCGGGGAGATGCTGGAACGACTGGGATTGAAGTGCGTGTATCATGCACATATCAGTACGGGTGAGTTGCATTTACGTCCCGTGTTGAATTTGAAGGAGGAGAATGACCGGGTGTTATTCCGGCGTGTGGCGGAAGAGACGGCTAAGTTGGTGAAAAAGCATCGCGGCTCTTTAAGTGGAGAGCATGGTGACGGACGTTTACGAGGGGAGTTTATTCCATTGTTGTTCGGGGAGAAGGTGTATGGCTTGATGCAGGAGACTAAAGCTTGTTGGGACCCGGAGGGTATTTTTAACGCGAGGAAGATTGTGAACACGCCGCCCATGGATACCTCTCTTCGATATGAGGTAGGGGATTCGAACGTGACGTGTCGCACTTATTTTGATTTTTCAAAGGAAAAAGGTTGGTTGTGTGCTATTGAGCAATGTAATGGTTCGGGAGATTGTCGGAAATCATATGCTTTTGGTGGTACGATGTGTCCGAGTTTTCGGGCTACGAGAGAAGAGAGTCATACGACACGGGCTAGGGCGAATACGTTACGGGAGTTGATGACTCGTCCGAAAACGAAAAAGATATATGATCAGCGGGAGATTTTAGAAGTGTTAGATACCTGTGTTTCATGTAAAGCGTGTAAATCAGAATGTCCTTCTAACGTGGATATTGCTCGTTTTAAGGCAGAGTTCTTGCAACAGCATTATGATGTGTGCGGGGTTCCGATGAAGGCTTTTTTGATTGCCCGTTTGACAGAAATTCAGCGTTTGGGTACGATCTTACCGTGGTTTTATAATGCCGTCGTTCGAAACCGGATGACAGGCGGGATGTTGAAACGAATGTTGCATTTTGCCCCGGAGCGGGCGATTCCTACTCTTTATAAGACCACGTTGAAGCATTGGCTTGGTCGTTATCGGCGAAAGAATAGGGGTGAGATCGTGGGAAGAGTGTTTCTGTTTGCCGATGAGTTTACCAATTACATGGACGTGGAGATCGGGATAAAGATGATCGAATTGCTGGATCGGTTAGGGTATGAGGTTATTATACCGAAACACGTGGAAAGTGGACGGACAGCCATTTCGAAAGGTATGTTGAAGGTGGCGAAAGGGGTGGCCCGGAAGAATGTACTGTTGTTGAAAAGCTGGGTTACAGAAAATATTCCATTGGTAGGTATTGAGCCTTCGTGTATATTATCGTTCCGGGATGAATACCCGGATTTGGTAGGAGATGATTTGAAGGAAGAGGCTCTGAGGTTAGGAAAAAATTGCTTGTTGTATGACGAGTTTTTTACCCGGGAGATTCGTGCCGGAAGAATACGGGCAGAACAATTTACTGATCAACCGTTGAAGATTATGTTGCATGGGCATTGTCACCAAAAGTCGTTGGCCTCCGTTGAGCCTTCTAGAGAAATGTTATCTTTGCCAGTGAATTATAGCGTGGAGGTTATTCCTTCCGGATGTTGTGGGATGGCGGGAGCTTTCGGGTACGAGAAAAAACATTACGAGCTGTCCATGAAAATCGGGGAACAAGTGTTGTTTCCAGCTGTGAGGGATGCTGGGGAGGATGTTTGTATTTCAGCCCCGGGAACGAGTTGCCGACGACAAATAAAAGATGGTACGGGGAAACAGGCATTGCATCCGATAGAAGTTTTGTACGAGGCATTGAAATGTACGAAGGAAAAATAACTTCGAATTTCGTCCTTCTTTCGTTTGATGTAAAGTATTAATGTTATATTTTTGAAGTTCAAATTTTTAATTTGACAAAAAGGTAGATGTGAGTAAAGAACTAATAAAATGAATATGAAAAATTTTGCACTTATTGGCGTGGCGGGATATATCGCTCCAAGGCATTTGCGAGCCATAAAAGACACGGGGAATCAGTTGGTAGCTGCTTATGACAAGTTTGATAGCGTGGGTATCATGGATAGTTATTTCCCGAATTGTGCTTTTTTCACGGAGATGGAGTTGTTCGATCGTCATTGTTCAAAATTGAAGAAGACAGCCGAACGGGTGGACATGGTATCAATCTGTACGCCGAATTATTTGCATGATGCTCATATTCGTTATGGTTTGCGTTTGGGGGCTGACGTGATTTGCGAGAAACCGTTGGTATTGAATCCTTGGAATATAGATGCGTTGGAGGATGTGGAGAAAGAGACAGGACGTAAAGGGTACACGATCCTGCAATTGCGTTTACACGAGTCAATAAAAGCTCTGAAAAAAAAGATCGAGGAAGGACCGAAAGACAAGGTGTATGACGTGGATTTGACTTATATTACTTCTCGCGGAAATTGGTATTATACGAGTTGGAAAGGGGACGAGCGGAAGAGTGGGGGTGTTGCCACGAATATTGGGGTCCATTTTTATGATATGTTGTCATGGATCTTTGGTCCGGTGAAGGAAAATATAGTACATGTGATGAGTCACGACCGGGTTGCCGGATTCTTGGGATTGGAAAAGGCTCGTGTACGTTATTTTTTGAGTATAAATGCTGATAATTTACCGGAAAATGCCGTGCAAGGGGAGAAAAGAACTTACCGTTCTATCCGTATTGAGGGGGAGGAATTTGAATTTAGTCAGGGATTCACGGAACTGCATACAGAGAGTTATCGGAAAATTCTGGCAGGAGAAGGGTTTCGTATAGAGGAAGCCCGTAATTGTATCGGGATAGTTCATGATATTCGACACGCAACCCCAATCGGTTTAAAAGGGGATTATCATCCTTTGGCTAAATTGCCATTGGTGAAACATCCTTTTGGTTGGGGAAGGTGATAAAAACTAAAAGATAAAAGTTAGAAGATAAAAACTAAGGGTAAAAACTAAAAATAAAGGGAAAATGAAGATTATTGATAATGGGTTGTTAGATGAGGTTTCTCGGCAGGCCGCAGAGAGTCCGCGTTTGAGGATGAATTATAATTTTCACGATACGTTGGAGGCTAATGCTCAACGCTTGTTGAATGCTTTGGAGCCGGGGACTGAATTACCTGTACATAGACATTGTTTTACCGCGGAGACTTATATCGTGCTGCGCGGTGAAATTAACGTGTTTTTTTATGATGATGACAAGCGGGTGACCGAGTCCGTGACCTTGAATCCGTTGAAAGGTGAATATGGTATTCATATACCTGCCGGGCAATGGCACACGTTGGAAGTCGTGGAGAAAGGAACCGTGATTTTTGAAGTGAAAGATGGGCCGTACCGTCCGTTGGGACCGGAAGATAGACTTGATTAATTTTAGATTCATGATTTTAGATTTTAGTCGCACGAGCGTTCGCTTTGGACGAGTTACAGATTCTTTCTCCTCTAAATTCTAAACTCTACATTTTAAATTATTGTGTATGTATAATAAGTTATTAAATAAAAAGGCAAAGTTGGCATTAGTCGGGTTGGGGTATGTCGGGTTACCGATAGCACTAGAGTTTGCCAAGAAGATTTCCGTGATCGGTTTTGATATTAACGAGGAACGGTTGGCAAAGATGAGAAAGAAAATCGACCCGTGTAATGAGTTGGGGCCGGAAGCATTTGAGAATAGTGATATTTATTTTACTTCTTCCGTGGATGAGTTACGGGAAGCGTCGTTTTTTATTGTGGCGGTTCCGACCCCGATAGATAAGTTTAATCAACCGGATTTGAAACCCCTGCTGGCGGCATCCCGCACGGTGGGAATGGCCTTAAAGAAGGGAGATTACGTGGTTTATGAATCTACGGTTTATCCGGGCTGTACGGAAGAAGATTGTGTCCCGGTGTTGGAAGAGGTTTCCGGACTGAAAGTTGGAATTGATTTTAAGATCGGTTATTCTCCGGAACGTATTAATCCGGGCGACAAGGTTCATACGTTGGCTAACACGGTAAAGATTGTTTCTGGATGTGATGCAGAGACTTTGGAAACGGTGGCTAAGGTTTACGAGTTAGTAGTGAAACCGGGAGTACATCGGGCTCCGAATATTAAGGTGGCCGAGGCCGGGAAGATTATTGAAAATACACAACGGGATGTGAATATAGCTCTGATGAACGAGTTATCCATTATTTTCAGTCGTATTGGTATCAACACGTATGACGTGCTGGAGGCCGCGGGGACGAAATGGAATTTCTTGAAGTTTTATCCCGGTTTAGTGGGAGGACATTGCATCGGGGTGGATCCCTATTACTTGGTGCATAAGGCAAAAGAGCTGAAGTATCATCCGCAAATGATTAATGCCGGACGGTTTGTAAATGATTCGATGGGAGGATATATAGCCAAGAAGATTGTGAAGAAGATGATCGGGATGGGAAAGAATATCTTGGGCGCTCGAGTGTTGGTTATGGGGGTTACGTTTAAAGAGGATGTATCGGATATTCGGAATTCGAAAGTTGTGGATATAGTGAACGAGTTGAAAGATTTTGGTGTGGATGTAGATGTTACGGACCCGAATGCAGATTCCGAAGAAGTGATGCATGAATACGGTTTTAAGTTGATCGAGAAGCCCCGGGCAAATTATGATGCTGTCATCGTGGCAGTAGCGCATAAGGAGTACATGGAGCTGGACGAGGAGTATTTCCGTGGATTGACATACGAACACGCTGTATTGGGAGATATAAAAGGAATTTACAGGGGGAAAATTCACCTGATGAAATACTGGAGCCTATAAATAAAATGATAACTTCGCGTCAGAATTTAATGATATGAAAGGAATTGTATTAGCCGGTGGATCCGGGACCAGGTTATATCCAATTACGAAAGGCGTATCAAAGCAGTTATTGCCGATATATGATAAGCCAATGGTATATTATCCCATTTCAGTATTAATGCTGGCGGGAATCAAGGATATTTTAATTATTTCAACCCCGCAGGATTTACCGGGGTTCGAGCGTTTACTCGGTGATGGCTCCGATTACGGGGTTCATTTCACGTATGCAGAACAGCCAAGCCCGGATGGGTTAGCACAAGCATTTATTATCGGGGAGGAGTTTATTGGAAATGATTCGGTTTGCTTGGTGTTGGGGGATAATATTTTTTATGGACAGCATTTTACAGGAATGTTGTTAGATGCCGTGAAAGCCGCGGAAGGGGAGGATAAAGCAACTGTTTTTGGTTATTGGGTAAATGATCCTGAACGTTACGGAGTGGCCGAATTCGATCAAGACGGGAATGTACTGAGTATTGAAGAAAAACCGAAGAATCCGAAATCGAATTATGCCGTGGTCGGGTTGTATTTTTATCCGAACGAAGTGGTTCGTGTTGCTAAAGAGATAAAACCGTCCGCTCGTGGGGAGTTGGAAATTACTTCTGTGAATCAGACCTTTTTGGAGGCTGGTGATTTAAAAGTTCAGTTGTTGGGACGTGGATTTGCTTGGTTGGATACAGGAACTCATGATTCATTGGCTGAAGCTTCTAATTTTGTAGAAGTTATCGAAAAACGTCAAGGGCTGAAGATTGCTTGTTTGGAGGAGATTGCTTATATGAAGGGATGGATAGATGCGGAGCGTTTGAGGGCTGTGGCTCAACCGATGATCAAAAACCAGTATGGACAGTATTTATTGAAATTACTGCAGTAATTTCAATAAGTTGCAGGTTGGCAGGTTACAGGTTACAAGTTATTTACAGGTTATAAATTGTTTATGGGGACGGTTAGGTGTTTTGAGGATTTTAAGATTTGGCAGGATGCCCGTTTGTTGGTAAATCAGGTTTACTTGTACACTGCAGGAGTGAAGGATTATGGGTTTAATGATCAGGTTAGAAGGGCGGCAGTTTCGGTGATGAATAATATTGCGGAGGGGTATGAGGCTGGTGGTAATGTGATGTTTAAGAAGTTTTTGCAAATATCGAGGGGAAGTTGTGGTGAAGTCAGGAGTATGTTGTATTTAGCTAAAGACTTGAAATATATAGACGAAATAAAGGTAAACGGGTTATTGTCTGATTGTATGGTTTTATCTAAAGGTATCAGTAAATTAATTACTTATTTGGATGCCACAACCAGCAACTTGTAACCTGTAAACTTGTAACTAAAATATAGATGAAATAAAGGTAAACGGGTTATTGTCCGATTGTATGGTTCTATCCAAAGGTATCAGTAAATTAATTACTTATCTGGATAACACAACCTGCAACTTGTAACCTGCAAACTTGAAACTAAATTTTGAAGAATGAAAAATTTATTAATCACTGGCGGGGCCGGATTTATCGGTTCGCATCTGGTTCGGCTAATGGTAAACAAGTATCCGGAGTATCGTATTGTCAATTTGGATAAGTTGACTTATGCGGGTAATTTAGCAAATTTGAAAGATATTGAGAACATGCCGAATTACAAGTTCGTGAAAGCGGATATTTGTGACTTCGAGAAAATGCGTGAGGTTTTTGCTGAATATGAAATAAATGGGGTAATCCATTTGGCAGCAGAGAGTCACGTGGATCGATCTATCAAAGATCCGTTTTCTTTTGCCCAGACAAACGTAATGGGAACGTTAAGTTTGTTGCAAGCAGCTAAATTGGCTTGGGAGGGTGATTTTGACGGAAAACTGTTTTATCATGTTTCAACGGATGAAGTGTATGGTTCTTTGCAACCGAATGGAGGTTTCTTTTTGGAGACCACAAAATATGATCCTCATTCTCCCTATTCGGCATCGAAAGCCTCTTCAGATCATTTCGTGAGAGCTTATCATGACACTTACGGTTTGCCCGTGAAAATTTCTAATTGTTCTAACAATTACGGAACTTACCAGTTCCCGGAGAAGTTAATCCCGTTGTTTATAAACAATATTCGTCATAATAAACCACTTCCGGTGTATGGAACAGGAGAGAATGTGAGGGATTGGTTGTTCGTGGAGGATCATGCACGGGCAATTGATTTGATATTCCATAAAGGTAAAGTGGGGGACACATACAATATAGGCGGGTTTAACGAATGGAAGAATATTGATCTGATCAAGGTCATGATCAAGGTTACTGATCGTTTATTAGGTCGTCCGGAAGGAACCTCCGAGAAACTGATCACGTATGTAACAGACCGGGCCGGACACGATTTGCGTTACGCTATTGATTCTACTAAATTGCATGAAGAGTTGGGTTGGGAGCCTTCTTTGCAGTTCGAGGAGGGGATTGAAAAAACTGTAAAATGGTATTTGGAGAATCAGGATTGGTTGGATAACGTGACGAGTGGGGAATACATGAAGTATTACGAATCAATGTATAATCTGTAAATTGAAATATGAAATTGTACTTAATGGTACATTTTCAATTTTCAATTTTCAATTTTCAATTATAATGAAGGTTATTGCGACTGAAATAGAAGGTGTTTTTATACTTGAACCGCAGGTGTTCGGTGATGATCGGGGATATTTCTTCGAAAGTTTTTCTTTAAAACATTTTGAAGAGAAGGTAAGTAAAACGGTGTTTGTGCAGGATAATGAATCTAAATCTAAATATGGTGTTTTGCGGGGTTTGCATTATCAATTACCTCCATATACGCAGGCGAAACTAGTGAGAGTGGTGAAAGGTCGAGTTTTGGATGTTGCCGTGGATATTCGTAAAGGTTCGCCGACTTTCGGGAAGTATGTTGCCGTGGAGCTGAGTGAAGAGAATAAATTGCAATTTTTCTTACCTAAGGGGTTTGCGCATGGATTTGCGGTTTTGAGTGAGGAGGCGATATTTCAGTACAAGTGTGACGAGTATTATGCTCCGGATCATGAAGGGGCGATTTGTTACAATGATCCTGATTTAGGAATAGATTGGAGATTACCGTTAGAGGATATTATATTGTCGGAGAAGGATAAAAAGCATCCGAGGTTGCGGGATGCGGTATTGTTGTAAAAAAGGAATTAAATGAAAAATTATTTATTTGGACCGAATGGATTAGCTACCAAGATTGTACACACGAGATACCTGAGTCGCTGGATCGTGATGGGGATTGACGTTGTGCTTTCAACTTTGGTAACGGTTTTTGCTTACTGGCTTATCCGGTTTGTCAGGGAAGAACCTGTTGTTTGGTCGTGGGTTGCATATTTGGCATTATTGGCGGCGGTCATTAGTGCTTTGGCATTTGCCATATTACATGCTCATCGTGTCGTGATGCGTTTCACTACATTACGGGAAACTTGGCGTTTGGGGATAGCGATGGCTTTGAAAGTGATCATTCTTTACCCTTTGATTCATGTATTCTACCCACAGGTATCTAATGAAAGATTGATTTTAGGGGCTTTGTTGGACATGATGACTACTACCGTGGTATTGGTTTCCGTGCGAGTGGTGTTGGTGAGCCTGTATGACTTTTTGAAAGTTCGTTTGCATGGAGAACAAAAGCGGGTGTTGATCTTCGGGATGGATGATTGTTCTGCCTCGCTCAGTACGGCAGTTTCTAACAGTTTCCTGCCATCTTATAAGGTAACGGGATATTTGACTATAGGAAAAAGATATAAGCATTACCGGTTATCCGGAGAATCGGTTTACTTTATCACGGGAGAAGAAGGATTTAACCGATTGGTAAAGCGTTTACGGGTTGATGGAATCGTGTTCCCGAATTATCGGACCGCTCAGGAGGAACAAAAACGATTGGTGCGTTATTGTCAGAAATTGGGGTTGGAAATGTTGGTACTGCCTTCCGTGGAGGAGATGAGTGACGGGCAGTTGCCGCGTCCGCAAATGAAGGAAATCCGTTTGGAGGAATTGCTTGGGCGTGACGAGATAAAGATTAACATGAAGGAGATTGCGGAAGGATTGGAAGGGAAAGTCGTTATGGTAACGGGAGCTGCCGGTTCTATCGGGAGTGAGTTATGTCGTCAATTGGCACCTTTCAATATCAAGCAATTGATATTTCTGGATTCGGCTGAAACTCCAATGCATAATATCCAGTTGGAATTTACGGATAAGTTCCCAAAGACTCCTTTTGTGCCTGTGATCGGGGACGTGAGATCTCTTGATCGTATGGATTTTGTGTTCCGTAATTATCACCCCCAAGTGGTATTCCATGCGGCAGCTTACAAGCACGTGCCCTTGATGGAATCGAATCCCTGTGAAGCAGTGCGGGTGAACGTGTTTGGGACGATGAATGTTGCGGATCATGCCGTGAAATATGGGGTGGAGCGTTTTGTTATGGTTTCCACGGATAAGGCGGTTAACCCGACGAATATCATGGGGGCCTCTAAACGTTTGGCTGAGATATATGTACAAAGTTTAAGTGTGGCCATTCGGGATGGTTTGCAAGCAGGAACCACCCGTTTTATCACGACTCGTTTTGGGAACGTGTTAGGATCTAACGGTTCGGTAATTCCGAGATTCCGTGAACAGATTCGCAACGGGGGACCTGTTACGGTGACTCATCCGGATATTATTCGTTATTTCATGACGATCCCGGAAGCTTGTCGTTTGGTGATGGAAGCCGGAACGATGGGGATGGGAGGTGAGATTTATATTTTCGAGATGGGACGTCCCGTGAAGATTGCCGATATGGCAAGACGGATGATTGAATTATCGGGATTTGATCCGGATAAGGAGATTTCCATTATCTACACGGGGTTGAGACCGGGAGAGAAGTTATACGAAGAGTTGTTAAGTAACAAGGAGAACACCTTGCCAACAGCTCATAATAAGATTCGGGTAGCGAAAGTCCGGGAGTATAATTATTTTGATGTTGTAAATGAATTGAATAAATTGAATGAATTGGCTGCTAGGGTAAATATCCCGGATATGGTGAAGATGATGAAGGATATTGTACCTGAGTTTGTCAGTCGAAATTCTGAATTCGAAAAATATGATAAAGAGTCCGTGAGTTGATAAGGGGGCTAAAGTGAGTGGGTTTTGAGAGGAGAAATCATAAATTTGAAATCATAAATCTAAAATTATATATGGCGAATATATTGATCACGGGTGCGAATGGACAATTAGGTACAGAGCTGAGAAATCGTAGCTTTTCTTTGCTGGATGACGTGTTTTACACGGATGTTGAAGAATTGGATATAACGAATTTTAAGGCGATATGTGCCTTTATTGAGACACATGATATTGACACGATCATTAATTGTGCTGCATACACGGCTGTCGACCAAGCAGAAGACGATGAGGAAAAAGCGATGAAATTGAATCGAGATGCCGTGGCTAACTTGGCTAATGCTGCCGTGAAACTGGATTGTCTGCTGGTCCATATCTCGACAGATTACGTGTTTGACGGGACATCGGATCATCCTTACACGGAAAAAGATACTACAAATCCGCAGAGCGTGTACGGGAGAACAAAATTGGAAGGAGAACAGGCTATCAAAAAATCGGGATGTTTGTACATTATTATCCGCACGGCTTGGTTGTATTCCGGGTATGGACATAATTTCGTGAAAACAATATCCCGTTTGGCTTCTGAGCGGGACGAGTTGAATGTGGTGAGTGATCAGTGGGGAACACCGACTTATGCCGGAGATCTGGCCGAGGCTATTATTAGCATTATGGAACGGGATGATCTCCCGGAATTGGAGGGTGTGTATCACTTCACGAATGAAGGTGCTTGTACGTGGTATGATTTTGCTAAAGAAATCGTGGCGATTACAGGGGCAAATTGTAAAGTGAACCCGGTGACAACAGAGGAATATCCTTCTAAAGTAAAAAGACCTGCTTATTCAATTTTGGATAAGACAAAAATTAAGGAGACTTTCAATTTGGAGATCCGGGATTGGAGAGAAGCATTAAAAAGTTGCATGGCAACTTTTTAACGTGTATCTTCGCGGGCGTTTTTAGAAAAAGATAAATAATGATTACAGTTTCGGATTTAGAGATTCAGTTTGGGAAGAGAACTTTGTTCCGGGATGTGAATTTGAAGTTTACACCGGGGAATTGTTATGGAGTAATAGGTGCCAATGGTGCCGGGAAATCTACGTTCTTGAGAATATTGAGTGGTGATTTGGAGCCGACACGGGGAACCGTGATGTTCGGACCGGGAGAACGGTTGTCGGTATTGAAACAGGACCACTTTGCTTATGACGAGTGTACGGTTTTGGATACCGTGTTACAGGGACACTCCTCTTTGTGGAAGGTGATGCAGGAGAAGAATGCGATATACATGAAGGAGGATTTCTCGGATGAGGATGGGATTCGGGCTGCCGAACTGGAAGAGCAGTTTGCCGGGATGGACGGATGGAATGCGGAGAGTGATGCGGCGAACTTGTTGAGTGGATTAGGTATCAAGGAAGATTTGCATTATTCCTTGATGAAAGATATAAGTGGAAAGCAGAAAGTACGGGTTTTGTTAGCTCAGGCCCTATTCGGGAAACCGGATAACTTGTTATTGGACGAACCCACGAATGATTTGGACTTGGAGACGGTTATGTGGTTGGAAAATTATCTGGCCAATTACGAGAATACGGTTTTAGTGGTATCGCATGACCGGCATTTTCTGGATTCCGTGTGTACACATTCGGTAGATATTGATTTTGGTAAGATTCAGTTATTTGCCGGTAACTATAGTTTCTGGTATGAGTCGAGTCAGTTAGCTTTGCGTCAGGCTCAAGCTAAGAATAAGAAGGCGGAGGAAAAGAAGAAAGAGTTACAGGAGTTTATTTCCCGCTTTAGTGCTAACGTGGCAAAGTCAAAGCAAACCACGAGCCGTAAGAAAATGTTGGAGAAATTGAATGTAGAGGAGATTTTACCTTCTACCCGGAAATACCCCGGGATTATCTTTACCCCGGAACGGGAAGTGGGTGACCGGATTTTGGATGTTCGTAATTTGAGTAAATCTATCGAAGGACAGACCTTATTCCGTGATGTGGAGTTTACCGTGGAGAAAGGGGATAAAATTGCCTTTTTGTCACGTGATCCGAGAGCGATGACTGCCTTGTTGGAGATCCTTGCAGGAAATGAAAAACCGGATACGGGTAGTTTCACGTGGGGAGTAACGATCACGAATGCCTATCTTCCGTTGGATAATTCAGCTTATTTTCAGACGGATATGACTCTGGTAGAGTGGTTGGGACAGTACTCTGCAGATACAAGTGAAACGTTTTTGAGAGGATTCCTCGGGAAAATGTTATTTTCCGGGGAGGATATTTACAAGCGGGTGAAAGTTCTATCCGGGGGAGAGAAGATGCGTTGTATGATAGCCAAGATGATGTTGACAAATGCGAATGTCTTGTTATTGGATTCTCCGGCCAATCACTTGGATTTGGAATCCATTCAGGCTTTTAATAATACATTGGTGGCGTTTAAAGGAATCGTTTTAATGAATTCTCATGACCATGAGATCATCCAAACCGTTTGTAACCGGATCATAGAATTGACACCTAACGGAATGATAGATAAGCGAATGGATTTCGATGATTATATCACGAGTGATAAGATTAAAGAACAATTGAATCAGATGTACTGATATTCATTCTAATTGTCTCTGTGAATAAAAATATTCGAAAATCACACTAATTAGTGTGATTTTCGAATATTTTTTGTATATTTGTATAAATAATAGAGGTGAATTATGAAGTGTGTATTAGTGACTGGCGGAGCTGGTTTTTTAGGGTCACATTTATGTGATCGATTAATAGAATCAGGTAATTATGTGATTTGTTTAGACAATTTTTTTACCGGTTCGAAGGAAAATATTCAACATTTGGTAGGTAATCCTAATTTTGAATTGGAGGAACGGGATATTATCTGGCCTTATATGAAGGGAGTGGATGAGATTTATAATCTGGCTTGTCCGGCATCTCCGGTACACTATCAATATGACCCGATAAAAACTATAAATACCTCTGTTTTTGGTGCGGTAAATATGTTGGAATTGGCGAAAGGGGTTAAGGCAAAGTTGTTACAGGGGTCTACGAGTGAGGTTTATGGTGATCCAGTGAAACATCCGCAAACTGAAGAATACTGGGGAAACGTGAATCCTATCGGGCTGCGTTCTTGTTATGATGAAGGAAAGAGATGTGCGGAGACATTGTGCATGGATTATCACCGTCAGGCCGGGGTTGTGGTGAAAATTATTCGTATATTTAATACTTACGGACCTCGTATGGCTCAGAATGATGGGCGCGTGGTATCGAATTTTATCGTGAATGCCTTACAAGGAAAAGATATTGAGATTTATGGTGATGGAACCCAGACACGAAGTTTTCAATACGTGGATGATTTAATCGATGGTATGATTAGAATGATGGCCACGGAGGATAATTTTACTGGTCCGGTGAATCTTGGTAATCCCGGGGAATTCACGATGTTGGAACTGGCAAATTTGGTATTGGAGTTGACAGGGTCAAAGTCCCGAATCGTGTTTGGAACACTTCCGGAAGATGATCCTAGGAAGCGCAGGCCGGATATAACGTTAGCTAGAATGAAGTTAAGCTGGCAGCCGATGATCCCTTTGCGGGATGGGTTGGTGAAAACGATAGATTATTTTAAGTCTCAATTGTAATTGTTATCCTCTTTTCGCTTTTTCCCAAGTTCCTTTACCCTTGTGTTTTTTCAGATAGAAAAGTGCTTTCAACACGTTTAAATTCATGAACATGAAGTAGTAAGGGATAAATAGAATCTTTATTTTTATCTGTTTTTTGGCCATAATAGCCCCGAGACAAGCTAGAACGTAAAAGATAATTTGTAGGATGATTATGATCTTGTAGAGGGATGCTCCCTGTGCAATGACGAGAATCAAATTCAACGGGAATAGTAGGAATAATAGAGCGGGCGTAACCGACCAGCGTAGTACCCGGTGTGATATATATTGAAAGGAGAGGGTGCCATATTTGAACAGGTTGAGTAGTCCTTTTAGCCGAGCGATAGATTGTAAGCCCCCTGCTGCAATGCGTACTTTGCGTTTTTGTTCTTCGTGCATATCCGCGGAGCCGGATTCAATGGCGTAGGCCTTGTCGCAATAGGCAATTTTATAACCTTGCATGGCAATTCGTAGCGAGAGAATAAAGTCATCCAGTAAAGTGTCTTCGGGCATGGGGTTGAATAATTCCGTACGGATGGCGAATAATTCCCCTGCAGCTCCTACTGCCGAGTACAACTTGGAATCCCACGCTTTTAATTTTGATTCGTAGCGCCAGTAAAAACCTTCTCCACCTGAAACAGCGTTGTCTTTGTCCTTGTTTTCGATACGTTTCTCCCCGGCCACGCACCCCGTTTTAGGATTGGTGAAACAAGTCATAATTTCTTTTATCGATCCCACGTTGAGCATCGTGTTGGCATCTGTGAAAATCGTGTATGATGTTTTAATAAATGGCATTGCCCGGTTCAGGGCTGCCGTCTTTCCTCTGCGCTCGGGGGAAAAGAGAACCGTTACGTTCGGGTATGTGGCCAATAACATATTTGTTGAATCGGTGGAACCGTCGGTAACCCAGATCACGTGTAACTTGTCTTTCGGGTAATCGAGAGTCGCACAGTTATCCATTTTTGCTTTGATGATCTTTTCTTCGTTGTAAGCTGCGATAAGTAGCGTAACATCGGGAAGAGGTTCCGGAAGTGTTAATGGCTGTTCCGGGTGGAGTTTTTCTTTGATTTTGACAAGGATGTATAATAGGATTCCGTATCCGATGTATGTGTAGAATACGATAATAATGGAAATCCAGAATAGGTATTGAAGAAATTGTGTCATAATTGTTATTTTAGATAGAATTCACTGATAACCGGGTTATGATCGCTCCATCCTTTTTCCGGCGAGTAATAGTCTGTACATTTAAACTCTTTAGAATAAAGGATAAAGTCAATGCGTAACAGGTGGTGTATTCCCCGGAAGGTATAGGCGTATCCGTTACCTCGTGTTTTGAAACTGTCCTTTAAGTTTCCCTTGATATGTTGATAAGTGTAGGATGAAGGGGTGTCATTAAAATCTCCACAGACGATTGTGGGAATTCGTGTCGTGTCAATAACTTGTCTTACAATTTGAGCCTGCGTGGCTCTGATCTTGAAATTTAGGGCTAATTCTTGTGATATATCCGTTACGACGTCTTCTACTTGTTGTATGTCTGCATTTTGTAGTGCGGGATCATCTAGTAATTTCCGTTTCCTGCTGAAATTTGTTGTTTGTAAGTGACAACTGATTATTCTTGTCGTTGTTTCCCCGGTTTGAATATCAACCCACATGGCATCATTTGTTTGGGAATCAAGAGGTATCTTCCCGAATCGCAAAATAGGGTATTTACTAAAAATTCCCGTTCCCAAGGTTGTGGAACCGGGTAAGTAAGTTATTGCATGATGGGGGCAGTTTAACAAATGGGAAAGAGTGTCTGCGTTGATCTTGGTGTTTTCCCGGTATTCTTGGAAACAGATAATGTTAGTCTCGTTATTTTTTAGAAATTCCGAAATATAGTATTGGGTTTCCAAATGTTCCCATGATTTGAATTTTCCCACGTTATAGCTGGCTATACGTAGGGGAAGTTTTCCATCCGGTAATTCGGAAGATGATAGTGTCATTTGAAAGATTGACGTGATATAACCGCTATTTAATAAAATGGCGATGATAGGTATGATTACCCACCATTTTTTTCTAATGATCCAGTAAACGAGAATTAGTAAATTTATAATCAGAACAACAGGAATAGCTAACCCGATGAACGTGATAAATATTGATTCATTGGGGTCTGTCTGTCCGGCCATGTATGCGATGAGGCTAAATCCAGCCGTAACGAAACTAATCGGGACCATTAAGAGTGAAAAGAAATATCTGAGAGCTGCCATAGAAGTCTTATCTTGATGTTGTTTTTAATTTTACTTTCATTATAATCGGGTTATGGTCACTCCATGGAAGATGGGGTGAATCGTACACTAATCCTGTGAAAGATTTGTCGTAACTGATAAAATCTATTCGTAACAATCCTTTAATCCCGTTGAATGAATGTCCATATCCTTTCCCTCGATCCCGAAAACCGTCTGTTAAGTTATTTCCTGCAATATGGTTATAGGCAAAGGACACGGGCGTGTCGTTGAAATCTCCGCATACAATGACAGGGTAACGGGTCGTGTCAATGATGTTTCGAACTTGTACAGCTTGGCTGGCACGAATGACAAAGTTGGCTTTTAGTTGTTCCACGATGTTCACAAGTGTCCGGGCCTGACCTTTCCAGTCTTTAACGCTTCTGTATTCTTCATATTTTTTGCCATTCATGCTGACATCTGTTGTTTGTAAGTGGTTATTGAATACACGGATGGTATCTTTTCCGATTAAGATGTCTGCCCACATACTATTGTTCTTTTCGGAATTAAAATTGATTTCACCGTATCGAATTATGGGATAATGACTATATATGCTGATCCCAAAATTGGCCCATGCTGTTTGTCTGTTAAAAAACACACATCGATTGGGAAGTCCGAATTTTTGTTGAATGGTGATGCTATCCAGATGTGATTCTTCACAATGTTCTTGGATACATAAAATATCAATGTGATTGTCTTCTACTAATTTTTTTATATTATATTTTATATTTCGTGCGATCCAGTAGAAACCTTCAACATTATAGCTAGCGATGGTGATTTCATCTTTTGGAGCATAGGGAATATCTTGTTTCCAAGGTGATTGAAACATTCCTGAAAAGAATTGATGATTACTGATGATTGTGATAAATGGTAATATAATCCACCATTTTTTATGGATCCCCCAAAATACTAGGAGATATAAATTGACTAATATAATTCCCGGCATGAATAGACCAGATAATGCAGGAATCCACCATTTATCAGGATTGATACATGGTGCAAAAATTCCACATACGCCCAAGAATGTCATTCCTAGGGTTGCTGGTTTCATTAACAGGTAAAAGAAAAACCTTAGTGCGGCCATTTCTCTTTATTAGGGATAAATTTATTTGTATATTATGTGGCAAAGTTAGCAATATTGTTATTGTTTGGATTTATTTTGTCTTTTTTCTGCATCTCATCAAGTACCTTTTTCATTTGGTTATTCCATGAAAGATGTCGAATCGAATTTCTTATTTCTAAAGGCGTGATATGCAATTGATTGTAGAAATTGAGTATTTGCTTTATATCCACAGCTTCCTCGTTTGCGGGAATTTTCATGATATAAGGCATATTTTCAAAATCTTCGTCTATTTCTGAATAGATGAACGGAATACCTCTAGCTGCATATTCTCTGTTTTTAAGCGTTTTAATATTTGTGATTCCACTACGATGGCGTCCCAAACTGCCGATTCCGAAATCGCATAGTTCAAAAAGAAGGTCAAGCATTTGTCCAGCTTGCCGTCCATGCAGGATAACATAGGGAGCTAGGTGATTCTCTTTGATGATAGACATATATTCTTCACGCTCTCTTAGGCTAAAAAAATCTCCAATAATATGAAAATACACTTTGTATTGGGGAGCATGAATGTAGTAATTAGCAAGACCCTTCAACAAGCGGTCAAATCCGTGCCAATAGTGAATCTCGGCGACCCCGATTAAATGAATTTCTTGTGAAGTGTCGTTTGCTTCTTGTTTTACGGGGATGTCCTTGAAATCAATCCCATTAGAGATTTGGAGTGTTGGGATTCCGAATATCGTTTTGTAATTGGAAAAGGTGATAATTCGGTCTAAGTATTTAGCAAGTTGTTTCCTAAAACATTTGTCGATAAGTAGTTGTATCTTCCCTTTGGATAGAATGTATTCTTGATCGTACGGATACGTGGGAATTTCCATAACCACATGGATTCCGGCTTTTTTTATTTTACTAACCAGTCTAATTGTGAATGGATTGGCATTGTGGTCCGAGCGAATATATACCAGATCAATCTGGTTTTTAATAATGTAGCGGAAGACCGAATTGAATTCAAAACGTTTGTATAGTTTTCCTTTTATACCATCTCCGTAATCTGCCAGAATCTCTTGATCTAGCATACGGTATTTTATTCCTTGTTTTTCCGATAAATAACAAAGATGGGTCTCCACCCCGTTAGCTTCGAGTGCTCGTACTTGATAGTGGATCTTTTTGCTAATTCCATTGGTGGCGTGAAAGCCATGGAACGTGAGAAATAATGCTTTCATGCTTTGAATTTAAGTAGTTTCACCAAATTGTATTCTTTTGTGATATGAATATAGGTTAGATCTATCCCTATAAAGACAACTGATTTTATGATCAAATTGATAAATAACGAATATGGAGTTATGAAAGGGGTAATTAAAAATAGTGTTAGAAATACGATACTACCGAGTAAGATAGGGGAGAGAAATTGTTTCCCTAAATGAATGATAGAACGACGAAAGGTGATGTAATACATTTGGTAATAGCATTGAAGAAAACTGATTGAAAACGTGATCGTGATACTCCAGGCTACGCCATCCAGTGTTTTGAAAATAAATAATCCGACGCATATACCTGCCACGTTGATGATTGATGAGAATAACCCACATAAAAATAGGCTCTTTGTGTCGTTGGATGCTTGGAAAATGGAGCCGGAGGTAGACATGATGATTTGTATCCCGACAGAAATAGATAATATTTGAAATATTGATACAGAGGGCATCCATTGTTCACCGAATACGATCAAGGTGATTTCACGTGCCGAGAACCAAAGGAAAACAGATAATGGCAACCCGATGAAAGCTAGTAAACGGATGATTTTTTCATATGCACCTGCCAGATGATTTAAATCATGCTGATAGTCTGAAAAGATGGGGTGCATCACGGGAGTGATGACATGGGTGATATTTTGTAAAGGAAGCATCATCAGCCGATATGATTTTTCGTAATATCCCAAGGGTGACATTCCCATGTATTTCCCGATAAGGAGCTTGTCGAGATTTCGACTAAAATAGTTGATGATATTGAATATGAACTGATAAGCCGAGAATTTGAATATTTTCCGGATAGAAGGGATGCCCCAGGTCATTTCCAGTGTTTGAGGATATTTTTGATAAGATATGATAAATAGTAGGATACTGGAAAGAATGGGATTTATAATTAAAGCATAAAGTCCTGCTCCACCAAGAGCTGCCAGAATAGCGATTATACCTCCGCTTACTTGCACACCAAGACTTCTCCATGCGAGAAATTTGAAAGCTTTCGCTTTATACAATAGGGCATTCGGGACAATGTTTGCTGATGCGAAGAAAAGATTTATAGCTAATAGCTGGGTGATCGTCTTCATGCTCGGTTCTTTGTAGAAAAAGGAAATCGGCCATGAGCAAAGGAAAAATAATAGTGTTAAGATACACCCGCTCCATACCGTGAATGAAAACAATTGGTTAAGATCTTTTTGTTGAAGTTCCTTGTTTTGTATGATAGCCGCTCCTATTCCGAGGTCACTGAATATGCTGAAAAAAAAGGTGATAACCGTTACTACGGCCACGATACCGAATTTATCCGGGGATATTAATCTGGCAAGTACTCCTGTAATAATCAATGATATGAGAATACCCGAATATTTAGCAATGGCTGTATAAAAAACACCGGAGAGTAGCTCTTTTTTAATCGAACCCATAAAATTATCTTTTTAGTAGAGATTTGAAAAGTAACACGCAAATTGTTTTGCAATTCACATATTTGGAGTAGTCTATTAGGGCGCATTTCGCAATGTAAAGACGTTGTTTTGCGGGTAGTCTAAAAGCATTTCGTATGGCAGCGTTGAGCATTTTAGATAAGTGATTATGAATGATTTCTCTTACTTCGGCCTGTAAATACGTGTAGTTTTTTAATTCATTTGCCACGGTAAAGTATCCTTGAATATTCTTCATTGAAAATGGACGGGTGGTGATAGAGTTTTTTCTTACTCGTCTTTTGAAAAAAGTTCGTTGAATATATTTTACTCGTGTAGCATTTAAATATAACAGAGCCGTGTATAATTCATCTTCATGAATAATGTGGGGATAAAACCGAATATTATTTTTTTTCAGGAAACTTGAACTGGAAAAACTAAGACAAGCAGATGTCCGGAAATTACCTGTTTGATCCTGTATCTTTAACAATTCTGTCCCTTGCCAAACGTTATCGGATATTTGCAAATTGCGTTGATATTGGTAGTTTCTTGGACATGTATTTTCAGCATAGAAACTTTCTGCATCGAAAAAGACAAAATCTAATTTTTCGGCAATACATTTCTGATAACATATTTCCAGTGCATCTTTTTCCAAAAGGTCATCACTGTCCATGAAATAAACAAATTCTCCAGATGCTTTTTCTAGTCCGGTGTTGCGGGATATGGATAAACCTTGATTTTCTTGAGAGAATATTTTTATTCTATGGTCTTGTTTTGATAGTTCCAAGAGTAGAGAAAGACTATTGTCTGTGGAACCATCATTTATGATAATGATTTCAATGTCATATAATGTCTGTTTTTGTATTGATTCAACGGTTTGTTTTATGTATAACTCTGTGTTGTATACAGGAATAATCACGCTGACTTTAAATGAGTTCATTATATTCTAAATATGGTTACTATTATTATTGACAAGGGGAACTAATTCTTGTGTCCGTTCCCATGTTTTGTTTTGAAAATTGTATCGTTTGATAATTTTCGCAGGATTGCCTACGGCAACAGAATAATCGGGAATATTTTTGGTAACAACGCTTCCTGCTCCAATTTGGCATCTTTTACCGATATGAACTCCTGCAACGATGACTGAGTTGGCCCCGATATGGGACTCATCATCAATGATAACTTCTTTTTTTACTAAAGCCTGTTCGTTAGAATCCCGTTCTCCATCTTCATATCCATGATTGAAACCGGAAATAAAGACATGTTGTCCTAAGCCTACTTTATTGCCTAGATATACGGGACCTATAATGACAGAGCCGATCCCGACACGGGCATTATCACCGATAATGATATTGCCCGCTCCGTTATTTATTGTTGTAAAATCTTCGATAATCGTGTTATTACCAATAGAGAACTGATTCCACGGGAACACGTCGATACGTGATTTTCTTCGGCGGATGATAGCCCCTTTTCCTTTTTTGTGTACGAAGGGATTAATGAACCATTTAACCCAGAGACGAGGCCGGGGATTATTCGCAGGGGAGATTGACCACATGATAAGCCTCTTAATTTGAGTATTTCTTTTTATAACAGTTTTTAATTTATCAAACATTTGATGTGTTTTTATAGATCTTTAATTCCATAGTTTTCTGAATACCAAAAGTCTGTGGGAGAATTTATTTTAAAATGATTTTTAAGACCTCCATAGAAATCTTGTAAAATACTTATATCAGGCCCATTGTTTGCTTCGATGACAACTGGACCGTCTTCGGTATAGGCGATGTCCCAACCAATATATTTTATATCGCAAAATTTGAAAGCGAGCTTTAACGTGAATTCTACAATCTTGTCCCAGAATGGAATATGGAATCCTTCAAATTTGAAATTAGTATAAGGGTGTGCTAGAAACTTTTCCTGATTATTTGTTAGGGCATATTTATAGAGTTCTCCGGTGTTTGGATTTACTTTTGTGTAAAGACCACCTGAAGTTGCGTTATCAATTTCCATTCCTCCATGTCCCATTCTTAATAGTGCGAATAAAATTTTTATTTTAGAGTTATCAATACATTCAGTTACAATTCTAAATGTATTTATTGAAAATGGGTATATTTCATTTATAATGGTATGTTGTGTTAACCCGGCCTGAATGATATAATCTTGTTTAACGATTTCTTTTATGTATTCAAGATCTACTATAACGTTTTTTTGTTTATCAATAAAAGTATTAGGATTTGTCTTATTTAATACGTGAATACCAGTGCCTCCAACTCCGAATCTTGGTTTTATAAAAAGTTTTTTGTCTGGTATATTTTGAATAATTTCTAATGTTTCTTGTAAAGTTATAATGTTTTGCTGATCATTTAGAAATGAGTTATTTCTAGTATAGAGAATTGTTTTTGGTTGATTTATTCTTAAACCTTGACAGATTGTGTAGAAGAGAAATTTGTCTTCGCAAAGAATATTCCTTTCTTTGAAAGATTTCGGATAGAGCAGATAATAAGCAAAGTAATCTGGAATATAATTTTTCATTTCTGATATGCTTAGAGGGCAATCTGAGCGATACATATTATAGCGGAAATATTGTATTGGGTATATTTTCCAATATTTCCATAGTTCATGTGTTTCTTTTCGAATTTTTGATGGACTTTTCTTTTGGGTACACTGAATGTATTGGTTGATATAGTAATTGTTTTTTTGTTTGTAATAAATCCGGTGTGATTTTTCCGAACTTTTTTTTATGAAAAAATATAATATTCTTTTTGTAAATGACATGGTAATAAGTAATTTACGTTATTGATTCTTGATAAAGATTTTCAAAATAGAATTATTTTGTTACTTGCTTTGCTCTAAAATTCTAATGATTTGTTGTTCTGCATTTGTTTTTATTTTGAATTCAACTCGTCGGGAACGTTCTTTGTTTTCTGTTTGATTTGGATTATAGATTAGATGACTGGAAGATAAACCGTTGGCGGTAAGTTTACTTTTAGTCCAGTGGAGTAGTTGTTCATCTTTTATCTGCGAAAGGATATACTCTAACACTTTGCGAGTCCTGTCCTGTGAAAGTTCCATATTGTTGAAATAAGCTTGATAGGGTGAGGATTCTCCGGCCCATTCGCTGGACGTGTGGCCTTCTATACGAATCTCTTCAATATCGTTCTTGTATTTGGGATCGGTTAGAATCTGTATGAATCGGGGAAAAAAACTATCCAGAATACTTTTGAAATGATCGTTTAACTCGGCACTTCCAACATTAAATAAGATTTCGGGATTTTCAAAACGGATGGAAAGCGTTAAGGAATCCAATACGGCATTCCAGATTTGCAGATTCTTTGTAAATTCCTTTTTTAAATCGTTCGTGATTTCAACCTGTGTGGTTTCATAGGTTTGGGCAATGGAAGTTATTTTATTTTTTTCGAGATTCACACTTCTCATATACACGATAGAAATGAAAAGAAAGATCATCATAAGTACAGACATCAAGTCTGAGATTGACATCCATTGGTTTTCTTCTTTCGATGATTTAAATATTCTCATAATACACAATTAGATGTTCATTCCACGTCATTTGTTTTTTTGTACAGCGTATCGTGGTCTTGTGATAATTTCTTGATAATCGTCATTAACGTCTTGGTAAACTTCTCCAGTTCGGTTAATTCCCTTTCATACTTTTCTTCCATACGGTTTAATTGAGAACTCATTTGTTGTTCCGAGCCTTTGATAAACTCACCGAATGAGGTCACTTGCTCCATGAAAACATGATTTTGTTTCATGTTTAGATTATTGGATTTTCCCAAGAAGGTTTCGATGTTCTGTATTGTTTCTTGTAATTTAGAAAGAGTGTCTTGAAGTTGTTCCTGTATTGTTTGGTTAAATTCTTGGGAATGTATGATATGCTGTAATTGTTGTTCCAGTATATCGTATATCTTTAAAATGGTTTGATTAATTTGTTCTGAAATCCTATTGTCTAAATTGGATATAACTGTTTGGAGAGAACTAGCCAGCGCTTCCGTGTTGAAATGCAACTCTCTGGCAACCATGTTTTGTAGATTGTCGTTCAGGGATTGAAAATTATTTTTGAGTTGTTCGTTTGAAGATTTAATCTCTTGAACCAATGCTAGAGAGGTCGTCGGTTGTGTATTTTTCTCGATACTTTCAAGTACTTGGAATAACTGTTTGTCTGTGATTTCTTCTTCCTGTTTCTCTTCTTTTCTGATCCCGTAAAAGCCGGGTACAAGTTTGAGGATTAATGAGGCTAACATACCTGCGATAGAAGTTAAAAAGGCTGTTTTTAATCCTTCCAATAATTGCGGAATAGATGAGTCGATTTGCTCGACACTAAAAACCCACAGGCCGTACATGATACCTCCAAAAGTTCCCAGTAATCCGAGACTGACCACCGTTGAACTTAATAGTTGAGGATTAAACCATTTGCGTCCCAAGTATGGAAATAGAAATATAATCAACGAGCTGATAATAGAAATATAATCATTCATAATCTTCTTTTTTAGTGTATAGATTCATATATTTTCAGTAATTGTTCTGCCGTGTGTTGCCAAGAGAATTGCTTACTTCTTTCCAAGCCGTATGCAATTTGTTGATTCCGGTAGGGAACGTCTGTTTCCAGTCTGAGCAATTCCTTGGCGATGGCATTAACGTCTAGCGGACTAACCAATATCGCTCCGTCTCCTGCGATTTCCGGAATGGCAGAGGTGTTAGAAGTAATGACCGGAGTGCCACATGCCATGGCTTCCAAAAGAGGAATTCCAAAACTTTCCCGTAGGGAAGTGTAGAGAAAAGTCCGGGCACCATTATATATGGCGGGCAAATCAGAATGGGTGATATAGCCCGGAGAATAGAGCATATTTTTAATGTTTTCGATACCCTCTTGTTTTAATATTTGATGGATGACTTCTTCTTTCAGGTCTGCAATCAACAGGGGTAATGGGTGGGCAGATTGTTGTACATACACGCTATACGCTTTTAATGTGCGTGTTGTATTTTTTTTAGGATCGGTATTTCCCAAGAAAAATAAATATTCTTTGGACGGGATATATTTTTTCGTGGTGTCATAAACCGATTCTAGCGGATGGAAACGCTGGCTGAAACCATTGTGAGTGGCGATAATTTGTTCTTCCGGCAGGTGTAATGTTTCCCGAATTCGGTTACATTCAAATTGAGACACGGTAATAATCTGTTTACACTTTTTCAGTATCCGGGGAACAACAAAACGACGATAGTACCATCCCATGTTTTGGTACATGGACTTATTATTGTGTGCTCGTTTCTCTAAAAATATAATATCATGTAACGTGAGGATTAGTGGTGCCGGACAGAATAATGGAGCCGTATTGCTTGTGCAATGCACTATATCCGGTTTTATCTTGCGAATGGCTAGTGGTAAGGCAACCTGTTCCCATAGAGGATAAGTCGGACATTTTATTTCTATAATATGGAAGTTGGCTGATTCTTCCAGACAATGATCCTCTCCGGGGGCAACCAGTATATAATATTCATGGATATGATCCAGCTTTTGTAATTCCCGGATTGTTTCGAGAGCGACAAAATCCATTCCGTGCTTATTCGTGCGAAAGATACGTTGTGCTTCAATGGCTATTTTCATAGGGTTCATTTTTATAAAGTTGAGGAACCATTCTTTTCCGTGTTCACGAACTTTTTATTCATTCCCTTCATCCGGAATAAATTGACTACCATCATGATAAATAACAAGGGTAGTTTGTTGATTGATTTTTTGAACCGATCATCCACTAGTTTGTCCGGTATGGCGAGACACAACGTGACTCCCATGATAAGAAATAAAGCCCACCATTTCAAGGCAAGCGGCCAATCAATGATTTGCATAATACTTCCCATTACGATGATACCTCCGAATAGGATAAGACGAGGTGGTAACACCCATTGGATCAGTTTATCACTGTAATCAATATTCCCGGACAAGATTGCTTGGGGAAGATCTTTGAAAACTCGTCCCCATTGAGCGAATTGTGTTGCCAACCAACGGCGGCGTTGGTTATAAAATCCTTTTTCTCCTTGTGTCTTTTCATCGTATACGTACACTTCGTCCAGAAATTCAATAAATATTCTCTGTTTGAGTAATAAAACTTCTAATTCTTTATCTTCCCCTGTGGTGACGAGGTGTTTTACGTTGTCATGGAACCATTGATAGTTGAATATCATTCCCGAACCTATTAGGGCGGAGGATATGCCTAGTCTTACATGTCCACGTCGGAAAATGGAGTTGTTAACTTCTTCACTAAGACCATCAAGAACCGCAATGTCCGTGTTTCGGTTTTTTGCAGTTCGGTGGGCTTGGATAGCCTGCACTCCGGCATCAAAGACTTTATTAATTTCTAATAAAAAATTTGTATCAACAATATTATCGGCATCCAGGATAACAACGGCATCAAATTCATCCCGTTCGAAGTGGTCCATGGCGAAATTCAGGGCTTTCGCTTTTGAACTATTTTCATAGTTTGCTTTGAGTAGCGTGATCGGGAGTTGAGCCAACCGTTCGTTTGTGGTTTCTTGCATATGATCCGAGATGACAATTACTTTGTACAGCTCTTGTGGATAGTGTTGTTGTAGGAAAGACTCCACGACCGGAAGGATAACCCTATCCTCTTTATAAGCGGGGAACAGGATGGCGAATTTATGTTGTTTATTGGCTGTCGGGTAATATGATTTTCTTGTTCCTAGGGAGGCAAGAGAATAAATTAGTGGGTATGCAACGGCAACACTTGCAAGAATCCAACAGATATACTCGAATATGTATAGTGCTTCCTGAATATTCATATGTTTTCTCTTTTATGTTTTAATAGAAAAAAATCCCTGCATCCTTTGAAAATGGCTTCCACTTGTAATAACCTGCCATGTAATAGATGCATCGTTATATTTTTAGGATTGGCCATTAAAAGCTGATATAGTATAGATATATAGAGTGTCCTTCCTTGTCGGTTGCGCCAAGCGTATAACAGGCGATTCCGGGTGAGGTAATATGTTTTTAAAGGAGAATCTTGACCGGTGCTGCGACTTTCTTTGTGGAATATGGTGCAACGAGGTTCGTACCATAACTGATATCCTTGTCTTGACATTTGTGTACACCAGTCCATTTCTTCATAATAGAGAAAATAGATTTCCGGCATCCTCCCGACCTGTTCGATGACTTCTCGTTTTATCATCATAGCGGCTCCATGTAAATAACTCGTTTCTTGTGGTATGTCGAATTGTCCTTCATCCGTTTCGTTATATCCGATAGTTCGATTACGTAACGTGTATTTGCTTAAAGGAGTGAATCCAGCGAATTGTATGTGTTGGGGTGGAAAAGCAAACTTGATTTTTGGACTTACGGCACCTATTACCGGGGAGCTATACAATCTTTCGTATAGATACTTTAGATCGTTGGCCGTTACCAATGTATCATTATTTAGCAAGAATATCCCTTTCCCTTTGGCAGTCTGAATCCCCAAATTATTTCCTCCCGAAAAACCTATATTTTGTTCACTGCGAATGACGTGAACTTCCGGATATTTTTTTTGAAGAAGTAACGCTTCATTCTGAATAGAACCATTATCGACAACAATAAGCTCGTACGAACAATCTTGTGGGTATTGTTGTAGAGATTCTATTAGTTGACAAGTTTCTTCTAAACCGTTATAATTAATAGTAATAATGGATATATCAGGTTGTTGGCTCATTCTGTGTTAACTCTTTATCGTAATAGGGTGCAATGAATAGGAATACAAATAGAATACAAATGAGGATACCGTTCGGGTAAGTCGTGATGTCATTGGCATAGGCCGCAACAAATACACCAGCCAGACCAGCTATAATGGAAAATAGAATATTCTTCAATTGTTTATCTTTGATGATAAACATGGCAATATAGGAAGCTCGTATAAAAATGAGGACCAGTAAAGAAAGATAGAGAGATAATCCCACGATTCCTGTCTCCAGCCAATACATCGTAAGTAGGGAGTCCGGGGGTAATTCGGATAATTTACTATTTATAGCAAAACGTTCCATGCGTCCCCCGCTTAGTCCCAATCCGACCCCGAAAGGCTTATCCCTCATTAGAGGAATCATTTTTTCCTTGTTGATCCCTCTGACCTTAAAAGAGGCATCTTCTTTATTGAAGGCGGAACGCATCCTGCGGATGATGGAGTTACTATTGCCTATATTGGTTTGGGTGAGAAATAAGATAATGACTATCAATATTCCTCCGGCAATGAATAGATTCTTGAAACTTCGACATAGTACTGCGTATGCACATAACCCGACTAAAGGAACAGCAATGGCACTACGGGTTCCGGAGATTAATAATCCGTAGGTAGAGACAAGAGCTGTAAGCCAAAATAGATATTTTATCCAACGTGTTTTAACGAAAAAACTTGAAATCCCGAATACGATTAGGGAAAGTCCCATTGTGATTCCAAAGTTTGCCGCATCCGACAGGAAGGAAAAGTAACGGACCCCGTAATGGATAATATGGGTTCTTGCCCCGCCTTCTACAAACAACCAGTATAATTCGGCAGAGTCAAATCCATGACTTTTTTGCCAATATCCTTTTAAAGCTGCCAATATGGATAAGATAGCCCACAGGACTAATAGCCAATGAAAATGTTTGAATTGAGTAAAGAGGACTGGTATAATTATAGCACTTATCAACGGGAAAAGAGCATATCCATTTATGGCGATAAACCATGCGTCAGCTACCGCTAACGGGTTGAAAAGTTCAAATAAACAATAAAAGAACCATATACCCCATAAAGCGGTTAGCGCATTAAAGCTACGTTTCCATTCATAAACTTGGAAGATGTTTTTTAAAAGAAGAAGACATCCGATCCCTAAAGTTAAACCGAGCATAATCATTCCGAATTTCAATGGAATATATCGGTCAATTCCAGTGATGACGTAGTTTATGACAAAAAAGACGTAAAAGTAATACTGTTTCTGGCAAAATTTGGCTGTAACCATGGCTATTGCCGGTAAACAGGCAAAAAGGAGGGCAGGGATAATTCCTCCCTTTAGTGTTAATAGGTATATAGCACTCAGACCGATGAAAAATGCGATCGCTGTAATATAGGACGAGCCATTTTTAATCATTACTTTACGGTTTATCTTTAGAGATTTGTGTTGTCTTGTCGTTTGCAGTTAGTCCTAATTGTGAAAGTTGATACAATAATTTGCGTAAAAACGAGTAAGGTGGCATTAAACCGTTCACGTCTTCCGCTGCGTCCCGTTTCGTGTAATTCAATACCAAAAACAGGGGGGCTTTATGACACATTTCTTTTGTTCGTTCAAATCGTTGTTGATCTGTATTTTTCCATGTACGTCTAGAATCTACGACTTGTAAATTTAGGCTGACATTTTGTAAGATATTGGCTGTTAATGCGGCTTCTTTTAGTGAAGGATACTCTACGATAACGATTTTTTCCTTTAAGCTATTCTTTTCCAAATCATCCGGGTCATTCATGTTCAAGGATTGAATAAAAGCTTGAGCATCTGTCTGTGGTTCATTTTGCCAGGATAATTGTGTCACGTCATATCCTCGTTCCCTAAATTGTTGAGCCATTTGCTCCATGATATAGCTCTTTCCTTCTCCGGGTTCGTTACTGATTAAATTTATAATATTACTTTGATCAGGCTTAAAATAAGTCGTTGCGGAATTGCACAAGTTTTGTGCGGAAAGCGTGGTGTAAACTTTATTATATCTTCTGGCTGCAAGAGATAATTGCCGGGTGAAAGCTCCCAGAACCTTACATCCGGTCAATTGTTCGGCTTTGAAGAGATTGTGTAATGTATGATCCAGTATCTCAATAATCAAGAAGAAAAATATTGTGAATATTAATGTTGCCAGATAAGCTCCGATTGTTAGTAATTTGTGTTTACCAAGTGCGGAGGGAACTAAGGGGTAGTAGGGGGCGTTCATTAGTTTCAAACTGGCAGAATTCATTTGAATACTCTTCTGTTTTAATAAAGCTGTATTCAAGGCATCAAGAATCGCTAAATATCTTCTTTCATTGATGTTTACCATACGTTCTTTGCGTGTTAGGGTCGAACCGATAGGGGCAAAATGAATGTATTTTTGAGCCATGTGAATCTTTCGTTTATTTAAAACGATTAGTTCTGCCTGAGCCTTTTTATAGGCGAGAACTTGTTTTAACCACTCTTCGATCATGTTCTCGTTGGAAATGCCCTCTTTACTATATTTCAGATACCCTATTTTATGAACGGCTTCAGTTAAAGCTGTCTCGTTTTTGTCTAATTCACGCTGGAGAGAATCAATGGTTACTTTCGAAACAGCATCACTCGTGTAGTATTTTGCCATGGCCAACTTTTCATTGATCTCGCTGATTTTGCTATTTAAAAGGATAAACGAATTATTGTTTTGAATAATTTCCGTGTATAACTGCATCCTTTTTTCGAGTTCCCGTTTTAAACTATCAGTTGAATTATAATTATTTAGTGTTTCCCAGTATTGTAATTCGTAATCCCGATTCAAAGCTGCCACATGCTTTGTCTCTTCGTCATAATTGATCACTTGTTTTTCTACTCGGTATTTGGTAAGGGAATCTTCTGAAATCTTGAGTTCTTTCCCAATACTATCCAGTTCGTGGCGGAAATGTTTGATGACATTATTAGTTTCGCCGAAACGTAGCTCTTGATATTGTTTATTAAATTCATCAATCAAAATCAGTACTGTTTGATATGCGATACCGGGATCATTTGTCGTGTATGAAACTTCAAGCACATCGCTATTACCGAGGCGTTTGACATATATTTTTTTCAAGGCTTCCCGATTCACATAAGGGAGGTTCCATTGATATATGCCGTAGACATAGTTTGTCGGATCGTTTGTTTCATAAGCAAGTAACTTTTCGTAGGTACGTTGCTCGTTAATCGAATCATTATCAGATTTCTTGTCTATCAAATTATGAATAGGTATTCCGTGATTGTAGAGATTTCTATAATTACTGGCCTTTGTATAGATATTGTCTTTATGGGGATCACCGTATACCATAATGCGAGCATACAGGCGTAATGAGACCTGTTTTAAGGTTTGGTCCGCAGTGATGATATTTAACAGGTTATCCATCATACTACCTTGGGTATAAGATGTCGTGGTAACCCCGCTTTCGGATAAAATATTGACACCCGTGATAATTCCGGTATATATGGAGCAAGTCGTCGTGTAATCACGAGGGGTATTATTGGTTTTCCAGTAGACAAGAGAAGCAACGATAATCGGTGCTATGATCAACCAAAATCGAATGCGGTAGAAGAACTTGATAAAGTAGGTAATATATTTCATGGCTATTGGTTTCTAAAATGAATATTACTGATAAGTTCAAGTTTTAAGAACATGATGTTTAATTCATTTATAATTTTCTCATATTCAATTTTTGCCACTTTCTGTGAATGTTTTAAGTCACTTAGCGACCTATCCTTGTTGTTTTTATTATTGATATAGTCAAGCTCTGCTACCTGGTATTCTGCGTTATACAGGGTAATGGACTCTGTTGCTAGCTTTAGTAATTTCAATTGGTATTGAATGTTGCAATACAACTCGATAATTTCGTTTTTGATTTCATCGAATTTGATCTGTTGTGTGTACTCTGCATTTTTGACGAGCTCTTTTTGTTTTTTCACGTTTACCCGATGGCTAAAGAACCTGTTGAAAGGAATGATAATATTGGCTCCTATGGACCAACTATTTTGGGTTGCTCCTGAATATACGGTCGTTAGAGGGGTATATTGGGTTTCTTGATCAGTGTATGTTCCGAGAATTCCATACGTGTACCCGGCCCGTACGGAAAAGTATTGTAACCAATCTCGTTTGGTTGCCTTTAGGTCATTACGGGCAGCCTCGATAGATGCACCTATTGCTTTCAGCCGGGGATTTGTTTTAGCTCCTTCAAACAGAGAGTCCAGTGGGGGTAATTGATAGTTAATATATTCATTGGTTGTTAATGTTTGCGGAATGAAACTTTCATAAGGAAGAATAGAATCCCTTTTCTGTTTCTCTTGAGCAAGGCAAACAAAATCAGCACATAATAAACAAGCTATAATAATATATTTAGCACCCATATTTTAAAATATTGTTAATCACACATTCTCTTTTTGCACAAACGCCGTGAATGTTTTGCAAATAATCTTTATATCATTCCCGAACGAAAAGTTGCGGGCATATTTTATATCTAGTTGTTTTCTTTCTTCTGCGGAGAGGGCTCCTTGGTCACCTCTTTTTTCTACTTGCCATAAACCGGTAAGTCCGGCGGGTGCCATGAAACGCTCGATGTATTCGTCCGTGGTTAGTAATTCCGCCTCGTATAAGGGGAGGGGGCGGTTACCGACGATGGACATATCTCCTTTCAGTATATTGACCAGTTGTGGAAGTTCATCGATGCTATATTTGCGGATGATACGTCCGACTTTGGTAATTCGGGGATCGTTTTCGAATTTGACGAAAGCATTTTTCTGTTGTTTCCGTCTGTTTTTTAATAATTGTTTTTCTGTCGTGATGAAATCATCGGCCACGAGAAGAGTCTCGTTGGTTTGATTGGAGGTTGGGGAAGTTTCAATATGAGCCTGTTGATCTTGTGTTTCTTCCCGGTATTGATTCAATGCTTCGAATTCCTTCAGGCGTTTGTCCGCGTCCACATACATGGAACGGAATTTGAGAAAATCAAATATGTCGTAATTACTTCCGACTCGTTTGGATTTATATATAATAGGACCTTTACTTTCGATCCGGATGGCAAGTGCCGTTACAATCAGAAACGGGGAGAGGCAAACGATAGCTGTTCCGGAAAAGAGAATGTCAAATGTTCTTTTCCACCAAGGGAGCTTGAATCTCCGGGGATTATTTTGAACATGAACTGTCGAGTGTCGCTTTATTTTGGGCAGGAAAGCCAAAGTCGTTTGTAAATCTTCTGGGGCCGTGTCGATATTGATGATTTCACTGGCACCGGCACGAAGATAGTCTGCAATATCTTCTTTAGATACTTTTTCTGAAAGCAACAATAAATACGTGTTTTTCAGATTACTTTGCTCGATAGCCTCCAACCATTGTAAATCCCTTTTTTTATTGTATGATTCGATAAAGATATAGGTGGGTGATATATCTTTCTTCGATTGTTCATTGATGCACAAAATCGTTTTAATCGGGTTATTGAAAGTAATAACTTGACAATCCAGACAATGTGATATCCTATTTATCCAGTCTGTGTTTTCCCCGATGTAATACGCGTACATATCTTTAACGCAATAAATTACGGACTCGGATCTTTAGTTCCTGCGGGTTAAAAGGTTTTAGCACGAAGTCCGAAGCTCCGGCTTCCAACAATTCAATCCGGTCGTTACTACTCTCCAAGCTGGACAAGATAATAACGGGAATAAAATTGAACGTGGAACTTGCTTTTAGCTGTTTAAGGAATGTTCGTCCGTCCATTTCCGGCATGTTTACATCCGATATGATCAAATCGGGAATATTTCCTGCATGCATCCATGCAAGAGCTTCAATCGGATTTCCTTCCGAATGCACGTTGTAATCCCTAGATAGTTGGATCGTGATAACTTTCGCTATTTCAGGTTTATCATCCACAATCAGAATGCTTTTACTCATATATCACCTTCTTTTAACAGTACAAAGATACAATATTGTTACAAAATAGCATTATTTTTGTTGGTATAAATGTGAAAAATATTCATTTTTTTTGTACATTTCGTCGATTTTAATCGAAATATAGAATGGGTGTATATGAAAGCCTTACGAGAGAAGAACTCGTTAGAAAGTTGTTAGCGCAAGAAAATTTGTGTCATGAGCTGCAAGGAAAAGTCGGGAAATTGAAAGAAGAGATTTCCCAACAAGCAAAGAACGGGGAGAGCATGAGGGCGAATGAAGGTGATTTGTGTGAAAATGTGACCGTGAATCGAACAGAAAGATTCTTGACGGATAACGTGGCTAGGTTATCGTTAATGTTAGAGGCCGGTAACGTTTTCCCTTGGTACGCGGATATTGCTAGCGGGAAAATCGAAATCGGGGATGAATTATTCAAGGCGTATGGCGTTGATCGAAAAGAATTTCAGGATGACTTTTTTAGTATAGCAACTTTTGTTGCCAGTATTTATCCGGATGACCGGGGAATTTTCGAGGCTATTTATAATAATCTTTTGGCGGGTGAGTCGTGCAAGATTGGCTTGGAACTCCGATTGGATTTGTTAAATACCGGGGAGTATAAATGGGTGGATTTAAAAGGGGTGGCTCAGGAATTTGATGAACGAGGAAAAGTTACGAAAGTTCTGGGTTTTATTGCTGATATTCAAAAAAGAAGGGATGATGAACAGGCTTTAATCGAGGCCAAGCAACGGGCGGAAGAATCGGATCGTTTGAAATCGGCCTTTTTGGCCAATGTTAGTCACGAAATTCGGACACCTTTGAACGCCATTGTCGGTTTTTCCGAGGTGATTGCTCACACGGAAGGCGAATGTGAACGGGAAGAATATTTGGATATTGTCAAGGCGAACAGTAATTTATTACTGCATCTGATTAATGATATTCTTGATTTATCCCGCATTGAATCCGGTAAAATGGAATTCATAGATGAGAACATACAGATGGACGAGTTGTGCGAAGAGTTGCGGCAAATGCATCAGATGCGGATCAAGAATGACGTGAAGGTGATTTTCGAGCGACCCGCGGTATCTCTAACGATTGTTTCCGATTCTCACCGTTTGAGACAACTCTACTCAAATTTGATTTCCAATGCTATAAAATATACCGAGAAAGGTTCGATCACTCTCGGGTACAAGCTGAAGGGGAATATGATGGAAGGGTACGTGCGGGATACCGGAAGCGGAATTCCGGTAGAAAAATTGAATAATGTATTCGGGCGTTTTGAAAAACTGGATTTGTTGAAACAGGGTTTCGGGTTAGGATTGTCTATCTGTAAATCCATTTTGGACAAAATGGGTGGAAAAATCTGGGTAGAATCCGAGCTTGGTGTTGGGTCTTGTTTTTATTTCTCGATACCTTATAATGGTACGTTACCGGTTGCAGGGGAACAGAATAAACCGTTGATATTGGTAGCGGAAGATATGGATTGTAACTACGAGTTGGTCAAGGCTATACTGGAAGAGAGATATTCCGTGCTAAGAGCGAATGACGGGATTGATGTGGTGACAAAATACGAATCGAGTAAACCGGATTTAATTTTAATGGATGTCCGTATGCCGGGATTGGATGGCTTGTCTGCGGCTGGTATTATCCGGGAATTGAATCCGACTATTCCAATTATAGCTACCACGGCCTTTGCTTTTGAAACGGATCGTGAAATGGCTCTTGCTGCCGGATGTAACGAATATATGTCCAAACCGTTAGAGGCTGAAAAGTTGAAAACAATGATTGAAAGATGTCTCGAAAATAAATTATAGTTTGTACATTTGTGGTAGCGTTTACGTGCGTTAATTAAAAAATAAAGTGTATGAAAATAAATCCTGCTGAATATAAGATATTAGTGGTGGATGATGTTCAGTCGAATGTGTTGCTGTTGAAGGCTTTACTTGGGCGAGAAGGGTTTGGTATCGAGTACGCAATGAACGGGACGGAAGCTTTGGAAAAAGTGAAAAGTGAACATCCGGATTTGATTTTGTTGGATGTTATGATGCCCGATATGGACGGGTTTGAGGTGGCAGGACGCTTGAAGGTGGAGCCGGAACAGGCTGAAATTCCAATTATATTTTTGACTGCTTTGAACGATTCGGCAAGTGTCGTGAAAGGTTTTCAACTCGGTGCGAATGATTTTATATCGAAACCTTTTCGTCGGGAAGAGTTGTTGATCCGGGTGGAGCATCAACTTTCTTTGGTGGATGCCAGACGGATTATTTTACGTCAGACCGAGGAATTGAGAAAGACAATAGCCGGTAGGGATAAACTATATTCCGTGATTGCTCATGATTTGCGCTCTCCGATGGCCTCCATCAAGATGTTGTGTAACACGATTATGATGAGCATCGATCAGCAAACCGTTCCGGGGGACGTGTTCGAGATGTTGGAAATGACCAATAAAACGGCAGAGGAAGTATTTTCTTTGCTGGATAATCTGTTGAAATGGACCAAGAGCCAGTTGGGTAAGTTGTCCAATGTTCCGCAACCGATAGATATGGTCGGGTTGGTTGACGGGGTTATCGAGGTGTTTAAGCCGATCGCTCAAAGTAAGTCGATTTCGTTAGAATTGAATTCCGAGATCGAGTTCGTCAATGTCATCATTGACATCGAGATGATAAAATCTGTCGTGCGTAACTTGATTTCGAATGCGATTAAATTCAGTCATAAAGATACCGTCGTTATGGTACACGTGAAGGTGCAAGATATAACCAACGAGAACGCGACAGGGGAGGGGAATGGTAAAGAAGTACTTGTCACCGTGTCAGATAAAGGATGTGGGATCAAGAAAGAAGATCAAGGGAAACTGTTAAATGAGGCCACGCATTTCACGACCTTCGGTACGGATAGCGAGGAAGGCTCCGGCTTGGGCCTGTTATTATGCAAAGATTTCGTGAGCAAAAATCACGGGCGCTTGTGGTTTACCTCTGAAGAAGGTGTCGGTTCAAACTTTAATTTCACAATTCCGATAAAGTGATTTTGTCTGGGACAAGATCAGTTGCAGGTTACAGGTTAGCAAGTTACAGGTTGGTATCGTATGAACTTGTAACCTGTTAACTTGTAACTTGTAACTAACATAAAAGGCGGTCAATCGACCGCCTTTTATGTTTCTTATTCAAATTCCTTTAGAATTTTCTCCACTTCTCCGGGGGTAACCCGTCCGTAAACTTTTTCACCGATCAGTACAACTGGGGCAAGTCCGCAGGCTCCCACGCATCGTAAGCTGGTTAAAGAGAACTTCCCGTCTGGGGTGGTCTCTCCGACATTTACTTTTAGGATACGTTTGAATTCGTCCAGAACTTTCTCTGCACCCCGAACGTAGCAAGCGGTTCCCATGCACACGGAGATCGGGTGTTCCCCTTTCGGGGTCATTGAAAAGAAAGAATAGAAGGTCACTACCCCGTATACTTTGGATACGGGTATATCTAGTTGACGGGCGATCACTTCCTGCACCTCTCTGGGCAGGTAGCCGATCAAGCCTTGTGCTTTGTGCAAGATGTTAATTAACTCTCCCGGTTGGTTCCCGAATTCTTCACACAGTTTTACCAGTTGGTCAACTTTGCACTTCGCTAATGTTATTTGTGTCATAATGATAACTTCGAATATTATTGTTCAATAATCTCTTTTCCTCTGTTAAAGTAGCACGTATGCAGCAAATGATGGGCTCTTTCGCTCATGGGTTTGCCCAAGAACTCTTCGTACAACGAGATGATGTACGGGTTCTGGTGGGATTTCCGGAGCGATTTTTCGCTGTCTTCCGTGTAGAGAGCCCGTGTACGTGCTTTCAACAAAGAAGAATCTCCATGGTGCAAGGGCTGACCTCCACCACCGATACATCCACCGGGGCAGGCCATAATCTCGATAGCATGGTATTTGGATTTGCCGGCTCTGATTTCGTTCATGAGCTTGCGGGCATTTCCTAAACCGTGTGCCACGGCTACTTTCAATTCGAATCCGTCGACATCGATCGTGGCTTCTTTCAGATTCTCGATACCTCTGACACCTTCAAAGTTCACGTTATCCAAGGTTTTACCCGTGTGGATTTCGTAAGCCGTACGTAAGGCGGCTTCCATCACGCCTCCGGTTGCCCCAAAGATCACGGCAGCACCCGTGGATTCTCCCAGCGGTGCGTCGAAGTCTTCGTCTTCCAGTTGCATGAAATTGATATTGGTCTGTTTGATCAACGCGGCCAACTCACGGGTGGAGATGGAGTAATTTACATCCGGGTCCCCGTTGGTCTTGAACTCGTCTCTTTCGCACTCGAATTTTTTGGCCAGACAAGGCATCACGGATACCACGATGAGGTTTTCACGTTTGATACCCATTTTCTCTGCCCAATATGTCTTGGCGATTGACCCGAACATCTGTTGTGGAGAACGGGCGCTTGACGGCATATCCAGTAAGTCCGGGAATTGTTTCTCGAAGAAATTCACCCAACCCGGGCAGCAAGAGGTGATGATCGGTAATTTCACCGATTTGTCACCATTCAGGAATGCTCCCAAACGACCCAGTAATTCGGTGCCTTCCTCCATGATGGTCAAGTCGGCTGCGAAGTCGGTGTCGAATACCTTGGCAAAACCCAGTTTGCGTAAAGCGGCCACCATTTTCCCGGTAACGGAAGTACCTGCCGGAAGAGCGAACTCTTCACCCAAGGCGGCACGAACGGCCGGGGCGGTTTGCACGATCACGGTCTTGTCTGGATCGGCTAAATCTTTGATCAGGCGGTTCGTGTGATCCAGTTCCGTCAAGGCTCCCACGGGACATACGGCAACGCACTGTCCGCAGAAAGTACATTCGGAATCCTGCAATGACTGGTCGAACGCGGGCATTACGACAGAGCTGAATCCCCGGTTAACGGCACTCAACGCACCCACAGTCTGCACTTCATTACACATCATTTCGCAACGACGGCAATAAATACATTTCGTGGCATCCCGGCGGATAGAAGGGGACAGGTCAACTCTGAATTCTGTTTTCTCTCCCTCGAAAGGAATTTCCCGGATACCCAGTTTGATGGCTACGGATTGCAATTCGCAATTACCGGATTTGGCGCACACCAGACAGTCTGACGGGTGGTCGGACAACATGAGTTCCAACACGGTCCTGCGGGCGTTCAGTACCCGAATCGTGTTCGTGTGTACATTCATACCGTTCTCGCAGCGAGTGGCACATGAGGGAGCCAGGTTCTTCCTGCCTTCAACCTCAACCACGCAGAGACGGCAGGATGCCGGGGCGTTTTTGATGCACAAATCCTTCAGGTTCATGTAGCAAAGGGTAGGTATGTCGATACCCATGTCCCGGGCTGCTTCAAGAATCGTGGTTCCCTTGGGAACGCTGATCTCTCGGTTATCTATTTTTAGTGTAATATTCTCGTTCATAATAAAAACTTCCTCAACTGCCGAAGCAATTCTAAATTTTAAATTCTAAATTTTAAATTATCTCGTGCTTACTGCTTTGAACTTACATTTCTCCATACAAGCTCCACACTTGATACATTTTGCCGTGTTGATGAAATGCGGTTCTTTACGTTCTCCGACGATAGCGTCTACCGGGCAGTTGCGGGCGCAGAGTCCGCATCCGATACAGAGTTCCGGATCAATGTGGTACATCAGTAATGCTTTACATTTCCCTGCCGGACACTTCTTGTCCTTGATATGCGCTAGGTACTCGTCGTAGAAGTTGTCTATCGTTGACAATATCGGGTTAGGGGAAGTTTGTCCTAAACCACAAAGAGCGGTATCTTTGATCACGCGACTCAGGTTTTTCAACATATCCAGGTCTTCCATGGTTCCCTTACCTTGGGTGATTTTTTCCAGAATGTCGTGCAGGCGTTTATTACCGATACGACAAGGTGTACATTTACCGCAGGATTCTTCCACCGTGAATTCGAGATAGAATTTGGCAACGGATACCATACAGTCGTCCTCGTCCATCACGATCATACCACCGGAACCCATCATGGAACCGGATGCCAGAAGGTTATCGAAATCGATCGGTACATCCAAGTGTTTCTCGGTCAAGCAACCGCCGGAAGGTCCCCCGGTTTGCACCGCTTTGAATTTTTTACCGTTCTTGATACCGCCACCGATCTCGTAAATTACTTCACGAAGGGTAGTTCCCATGGGAACCTCGATCAGGCCCACGTTATTGATTTTTCCGGCAAGGGCGAATACCTTGGTTCCCTTGGAGCGTTCGGTTCCGATTTTGTTGAACCAGTTAGCCCCCTTCATGATGATAGCCGGGATATTAGCTAGGGTTTCCACGTTGTTCACGTTGGTCGGGCGATTCAGGTAACCTGATTCTGCCGGAAAGGGGGGTTTCATCGTGGGTTCTCCGCGGTGTCCTTCCATGGAGTGGATCAATGCTGTTTCCTCGCCGCAAACGAAAGCTCCAGCCCCGTAGCGTAGTTCGATATTGAAAGAAAAATCGGTTCCGAAGATATTTTCACCCAGTAAACCGAATTCTTCGGCTTGGTGGATGGCTGTTTTCAGGCGTTGAATGGCAAGCGGGTATTCGGCACGGATGTAAACCAACCCTTTGGTTGCCCCGATACTGTACCCGCAGATGGCCATGGCCTCAATCACTGAATGCGGGTCGCCTTCCATGATGGAACGGTCCATGAATGCTCCCGGGTCTCCCTCGTCGGCATTACAAACCACGTATTTCTGATCTGCTTGGTATTTACTCGCGAATTCCCATTTTAAGCCGGTAGGGAATCCACCGCCTCCACGACCGCGAAGTCCGGATAATTTGATCTCGTTGATCACTTCTTCCGGTTTCATCTCGGTGATACATTTCGCTAGTGCGGAATATCCTTCACGTGCGATGTATTCTTCAATATTTTCCGGGTCGATGAATCCGCAGTTACGCAAAGCGATCCGCAGTTGTTTCTTGTAGAAACCCATGTGTTTCGAGTCGCTTACCGCTTCTTTCTTTTCCGGATCTTTATATAATAATCTTTCGACTTTCCGTCCTTTGATAACATGTTCGTTTACAATTTCCTCGGCGTCATCCGGCTTAACCTGTACGTAGAAGGTATTGTCAGGCATGACTTTCACGATCGGTCCTTTTTCACAGAAACCGAAACAACCGGTTGCGATGACCTGAACTTCGTCTTCTAGGTTTTTCTCTTTTAAACATTCTTCCAGTCTAGTAATAATCTGGTGACTGGCAGATGCTCTACATCCCGTTCCACCACAAACGAGGATATGCATTTTATAACTCATAGATTCAAGGTTTTGATTAGTTGTTCTAGCTGTCCTTTTTTGTTTTAGATTGTTTCAAAATTTACCGGAATGATGTCGGCCACGAGCTCGTCATTCTTCAGGTATTTCTGAATGATTTCTTCGGCTCTTTCGGTCGTTACATGTCCGAACACGATCGGGTCTTTCCCCGGTTTTGTGATTTCCACGGTCGGTTCCGCGTAACAGTACCCCATGCATCCCGTTTGTGTAACCACGGCAGCAATCCCGTTTTTCTCCAAGTTCTCGATAAAGTAGTTCATGGTGTCCTTACTACCCGCGGCGATTCCGCAAGTTGCCATAGCCACTTTAATCTGGATCAGGCTTTCAACCTGTTCACTTTTCTCCCGAAGATCTATCTTCGTCTGCACGTTTTCTTTGATGCGTTTGAGGTCCGCGAGTGATTTGATTTTTTCCATATAAAATGATTAAGGTTATTTTGTTTTAACTTGTTTGTGTAATCTCTTTTATGTTTTCCCGGATCATTTGTCTTAATGCCATAACGATTTCCGGGTCATTTAGGGGTACTCCTTCCAGTATCTCTTTTACTTCATTCGTGTCGAATGTGTATTTCCCTTTCTCCGTGGTATGACGGTAAATGAAGTCGATCCCGGGATTTGCCGACACGAGAATCACGATGCTCCCGGCAATATCACCCATGGGTGGTCTGTCCCAGTGTGAAAGGCCGAACTTTGCCTCAATTGTGGTACCTTCTCCCGGTTTTGATTTTATTTTCAAGGTTCCTCCTGTTGCCTCCGCATTCTGTTTGAATAAAGGGATGCCCAACCCGACTTTACGCACGGTTCTACTCGTGAAAAAAGGATCGGTAACTTTTGCAACCGTGGTTTCGTCCATACCGAACCCGTTATCTCTGATCGTGATGACAAGAGAATCTTCCGTCACATTCTCTTGCAGATCAATTTCAACACGAGAGGCTTGAGCTCGTATCGAGTTTTGGGCAATATCTAAGATATGGTCCGATAAGGTTTGCATTCAATACCTGTATTAATTACTCTATTTTTTCTTGAATGAGGAACACACATTCTTATAGTTTTTATCTTTTCCCTATGATTTAATTTCAATCGCATGAAAAATCGTTCCAAATATAATTAATTTATCAATAGGAACAAGAAATTTGTCAGCAACTTGGTATTATATAGATTGTTTCTAATGTAGAAATTATTCTGTATTGTGATTCGTTGATGTTTGTGATTCGTATATCGAAAAATAGATCTATTTCGTGCGAATTTTGTTTTATTTTTAGAAAAGGTATTTCTTCAGAGTTTCTTTTAATAAACGAGCGTCAATCGGTTTCGTAAGATAGTCTGTACAGCCGGCTGTACTTGCCTCTTGCTTGTCGCTGTCGAAGGCGAAAGCGCTCACGACGATGATGGGGATACAAGTGTTTAACTTTCGGATTTCACGGGTGGCTTCCAACCCATCCATGTTTGGCATTTTAAGATCCATGAGGATGGCGTCCGGGCTGTACTGCCGGTATTTTTGAATGGCCTCCAAGCCGTCGAGGGCGTGAATGATTTGGTAGTCTCTTTTCAGAATAGTCATGACTAAAAGAAAATTACTTTCGTTGTCTTCGGCAACGAGTAATTTCTTGACGGGCAATGTGTTCTGACTATCCATAGGAATTTTTTCTTCGTGTCAAAAAATGAACGTTTATTAACTTCACAAATATAGGTATTTTTTACTAAAGCGAACCGATATTGCTTATTTTTTAATATTCTATCGGTCAGATAGAAAGCAAATCAAACATTAACATTACCCATTTTATTGATGGTCAGCATTTCAATATAATGAAACGTTCGTTTTTTGCTATAAAAAATCTTGTAGAGTTATGTCCCGGTAAAGTGGGTTTTCTGATAGAATTTCTGTTTGATAGAGTTATTATTCTATGATCAAATTGTTATAAGAGACTTTTCCTAGTGTTAATAATTACTATTGTAATACAATATATTGTTATTCTAATAGGGGGGGAATAGGGGAGGAATGGGAGCGGAATGGGAGCGGCTCGCAATATGATAGCAGAATAATGATGTTTTGATAACATTATTTTGCATTAGTTAAAATTGAATTTTTATTGAATATCGTTAAATCCATGAATGTTAAAACACGGATTTCGGGATATTTTAAGGTCATAAACGGGCTTTTGTTAGATAAGTTGTTTTGAGGAATTATTTTTTCTTTTAGTCTTCCAGCTCGATTTTTCCACACGGAGGGGAGAAGAGGGGAATTTTAGGTTTGTCTTTTAATAAATCTTTCACGTCGTCGAGTGATAGTTTGGGGGCAGGTTCCGGTCCGGCAACTCTTCCCACTCTTCCTTGGAGGTTGTATTCTTGATAGGAGGCAGGGAGTTTGTCGTTGATGAAATCATCGAGAAGACGTTGGTGTTCGATGCTGGAATGGAGGACTCTTTCCTGTATTTTGAACAGCATATCGTGTGAGATGAAAGTGCGGAAAGTGTCGAGACCTTTCTCGCAAATTCCTAGGGCAATGCCGTCTGTGAGGCAACACGTGAATCTTTTTTCCGCGTCGGTTTGCGGGTAAAAATAACTACTGTTGTGATCTACATAATGCCGGATCACGTCCATACCGGGTGTGTAGAGATTATTGGGTACTAGGTGGCGTGTGCGGTAACGACTGAAAAAGTGTCCCGTGTACCTGCTGAAAACGAGTTCTTCGGTTCTCATGTTGTAAACGGGGAATATGATGCCGGCGCCTCTGTAAGTCTCGTAAGTGGAGTAATAGTAAACGTCCGGGTTCTCCCGTTCCTTTTTGTTGTTACACGCGATGATGATATGCCATTGGTTGTGCGTGAGGGGGGATTTCCACTCGGTTTGAAATGATACGGGAAATTTCTTGGCGAACAGGATTTCCCGGCGATGCATGTTGATGAAGAAATCCCTCTTGTTCAGAATTGCGGTGGTATCGCGTCTTGCCTCTTTGACGATGGCTTCCGGTGACATGGTGTCTAAAAACATAATCCTGCAAATTTTAAATTAACGGGTGATGGCTGCCCGGATGGAATCGAATGACAAGTCCGGTAGCGAGAGGTTCGTGAAAACTTTACCGATGTCGTCAACGTAATGTGCGTCGGAAGAGCGGATAAATTTATATCCGGACAGGTACGCGTTTTGTTGAAGAAATTGTTCCAGTGTCGTGTGAGGACTGAGTTCAAGAGCCTCGCATTTCAAGTCTTTGGGGACGAATCCGAGTTGAGAGAGAATGCTGAAACGGGATTTGTCGATATGGGCCGGGATGAAGATGCCGTCCAGCGCGTGGACGGTACGTTCGATCGTGTTTATATCGACATCCAAGGCCGTGATCAGGAGTCGTTCTTCTTCGTATGTAATCTGCTCCTCGGCATCCACCACGACTTGGTAACCGAATTTGTCCGGGTTGTTTTTTATATCCGGGAGATGGAGATCCAGGAAGTGCTGGAATTCGGCAAGGCGTTCCTGGGTGGGGAAGTATGCGAGGGCGTGAACTTCTTCCGCCGTGTTGACTTCCGTTCCACAAAGAACCCGTAGCCCTTGTTGTTCGCCCAGTTGCTGGATCACGGGGGCCTGCCGGGTGGAGTTATGGTCGGAGATCCCGATGAGGGACAGGCCTTTCTGCAATGCCATACCGATGATGTTCGCGGGACTCATGTCGAGATCCCCGCAAGGTGACAGCACGGTGTGTATGTGTAGATCGGCCCGGATTTCCATGGAATTCGTGATTACGGGTGAAGTAGTTTGTATAATTGTCCCGTGATCTCGAAGGTCTGTAACGGGCTGGAGAGAATGGGGATGTTTTCGTTATTGCTTTCTTCCAGGGTATCTTCTTCCGGGAGGTGTCCTTTGACCAGAATGATGGCCGCGATTTCTTTCAGGGAGGCGATGGCCATGACGTTTTTGTGTGTTTGCAGGGTGACCCATATATCTCCTTCTTGGGCATGTCCCATGACATCACTTAGCAAGTCGGACGTGTAGCCGCCTTTAACTTCTCGTTGTAAACCTTCTTGTCCGGAACATACCGTGAGGTTTAGCTGGGAAACAATGTCTTGTACTGTCATAATTTGTAGTTTGTGGTTTTCGTGAATATATTTTATCTCGTTTATTCTCCAAATCTTTTTAATCCCCAAGTTTTTTCTGAAAGTTCAAGGGATTCTTCCGGTGTCATCAATTCTTCGTTGCATAGGAGTTTTTGCATGAACACGCATTGGTTGAGTTTAGCCTTTCCCTGCACGACATCCCTTGCCAGCGTGTGGCAGGCCGGGGCACCGCAGGCCCCGCAGTCGATTTGCGGGAGGACGTTCATGATGCGGTTTAATTTTTCCATCTTTTCCATGGCGACAAGCATATTCTCGTCGAGTTGCTCGATGGAACGCGGCGGGATTTTCCCGCTGAGCTTGCCTTGCTTGAAAAGGTAGGATTCGTATTCTTGAATGTCATCAAAATCGGGTTGCTGTTGCTCGTGTTTGCTGGCTTGCATCCGTTTGCGCAGGCGTTCGATGGTTAGGAACCGGTTGTTCACGACGAGTGCTCCTCCCGCGCAGGAGTGATCGCAGGCTCGTAGTTCAAGAAAATCAATGTCCGAGAGTTCATCATTTTCTATTTTTTCGAGGATGTCAATCACGTTGTGGATTTCGTCAATAGCCAAGCAACGGCCTTCAAATTTAGAGGCCTCACCTTCCGACAAGTCCCAGGCAATGGATTCGGGGGAGAGGTAAGTACGTTCGGTTACCGTTCCCACGGGTTGATCCCGGTGTTGCGTGAGGCCCAGTTGTATTTTGTTATAAATGAAATTCAAGTTGATAACTCCGTCGATGTTGGATTGGTCGTCGCCAACCGGGCTTTTTACTGCCGCGATTTTTGCGGCGCATGGAGTGACGTAGAATATACCGACTTCATCCGGCGAAATACCCTTGTCGAGATATTTTTTACGGGCGAAAATGGCTGCTAGGTCCATGGCTTGTTTTAACGGGACGATATGGTCTATCAGCGAGGGAAAACGTACCTGTATCAAGCGGACGATTGCCGGGCAGAAGGACGAGATGAAGGGACGCTCGTAAGAGTTCTTTTCCATATAGCGTCGTATGGCTTTTGCCAAGATACCCGATGCTTGTGCTACTTCGATTACTTCCGTGAACCCCATCTGGTGGAGTTCCGCGAAGATTTGTTGTTCCGTGATTTCTTCCGAGAATTGTCCGAAAAGGACTGTCGGGAGAAGGATGATCCGGTGTTTGAAATTGAATATCTGGTTGAAATCGTCCTGCTCCACGTATATCGCATGTTGCGGGCACGACTTGAGGCATTTGCCGCAGTCGACGCAAGCATTTTTGTTTATCGTCGCCAAACCACCTTTAATGCGGATGGCCTGCGTGGGGCAGAGGCTCATGCAGTGCGTACATCCGATGCAGGCAGTACTGGCAACTTTTAAGGCGTGGTAAAACGGTTCCATGGATTAATTTTAGATTTTAAATTTTAGATCCTATCGATTAAGTGATTTAATGATTTTCGATTAAGTGATTTTAAT